>BNJV01000690.1_pt1 | contig 58245 bp, 65 predicted proteins | sample 8540591 | NCBI WGS metagenome assembly BNJV01 (sample SAMD00202457, study PRJDB9452) | human saliva metagenome | host: Homo sapiens | reverse complement strand
TCAACAGTATTCATAAGATATTCCATAGGGCTTTCTTGTAAAAATTTTATCTTTTATAGGTAATTTAAAGTCTTTACAAGCAACCACAACTTTATTTTTGATAAGTTCCTAATTTTTGTTTCGTGTACAGGAAACCCCATAGATTGATAAATATGAGAACCTATATACTCTGAAACAGGACTTGTAGTATAAGAAATAGCAATTGTTTCTTTTTGATTTTTATGTTTTGAGGAAATTTTTAGTATCCAAACATTATTTTCATCATAAATAGATTTTTTTATTGCTTGTTTTACCACCATATACAAAGATTTCCTTTTTGCAATTACTATAATCTTTTATTTCCATATAAATATTTCCTATATATATCAAAATGTATCAAAATATATAATTATAATATGATATGTTTTCATATATATATTATACAACTTTTTGATACAAAAAGCGAGCATAAATAATTAATGTTTCAATAGTAATACTTTTTGATACATTACAATCAAACAAAATAGGGCTATATGATATTTCACATAGCCCTATTTATTATCTAATTCTACCATCATTATTTTTTTTATAGCAGTAATTTTAACAGCAGGTTTAGTTTTTTTATATTACTTGCATCAATAGTTTTTTTCCTAATTCAGATTCTGTATTTGGTAAATCAATATCATATGACCATTTTTTTGAGTACTTTTTAATTGCTGATATTTCATAAAATCAGAAAATTGTTGTTTATATTCCTCTGAATTCTCATAGTAATTTAATAAAACATCACGATATTCCTTATTATCATTTGGTGAAATAGTAATAGGACAGTATCCTTCGCTAATTAAGCATCCGTTCATAACTAATAAAGCAGTTCTTTTATTACCATCACCGAAGAATTGATTTTTAGCAAGCTCTCCATACAAGAAAATAGATTGTTCTAATGGATCACTAATGGATTTATATGAATTAATCATAGAATCCCATTGTAATGGCAAATCTAAATGCATTGGTGGAATATAATCTGTACCATTAATAGCAACAGGCCCATTTCTAAAGGAACCAAAATTCAATCTATTTTCTCCTTCAGCTACAGTCATATTTAATAGAATAGTATTTTGTTTAGATAGAGAAAAATCTCCCTTTTTTAACTCATCTAATAACAGGTTCCAACCACGAGCAATATTATCAACTTGTCGTATATCTTGCATACTTAGACCAGATACAGATAAACCATGAACAATCGTTTCTACCTGGGAATAAGTTGCTGTATTGCCCTCCAATTTAGCCATATTATAAGTAAATTCAGGACGCATCTTTTCTGCTATAAATAAAGCTTTATCAAACCCGACTTTTCTCATGAAGCTACCTCCTATTATTAAATTAGCTTATATTAAGCTAATTTACCTGTCAAATACAATTTTAAAGAACTTATCTATCTTATTTTTAAAAATAGGAGCAAAAGAAATCAAAGTAGCTATTTTTTATAGGGTTAATGTTAGAATTGAAAGCTGCTAGATTATTAATTTTTAATAGAAATAGAACTAATCAGATCACGATTGTCTGGTTCATAATAAATTTGTTGAAGTATACAAATAGAATCCTCTTTATTTATTTCATTAAGCAATTCATAAATTATTGATAGTTCTTTTTTTCGTTAATAGGTTCAATAAAATTAATTAAACGTTCCTGATTAATTAAGTTAATCAGAATAAAGATTTTAAATCCCTCAATTGTCTGCTAATTTCCTGTTTTTGGTTATCTATCATATCTTTAATAAATAATAAGATACTAATAATAAAGAAGGTTATGCTACTACTAAAATAAGAAATTATATCAAAATAAAAAAATTTAATACATATAAAATACCTAACAATAAAAAAATGAATCTATTAATTAATAATGGGTCTAAAAAAATCTCCTTTTTTTATTATAGGTAACATATGGAATAAGTGGTTCAAACTTCTGATTCATGGTAATCTCTTTTTATATAAATCTATTCATGGTATATATTCAAAGTGTTCTAATTTATTTAAATTAATGATTTTTTTAGTTTTTTTCTGAATCAATGCTTCTAAAAGTAACAGATTCTATATGTTTTATCAGATGTATAACCAATATGTTCAATTATACAAATTGATGGGTCAAATATGTGTATTTCATCTAATACAGATTTAACAAATTCAAATCCTGTAGAATCTATAGGGCTTGGAAAATTGATAACTTCTTTTTGATCTAATAGATGTAATATAATGTATCGTTTAAATGAATCCTTTACAAGGTTAGTTAGTTCTCCTTTAGTTTGAATTTTTACAACAAAATATTATCGTACTTATAGCAATGCATATAAAAAAATATATTCACTGATACGATAGATAAAAAAATATGAATCATTATAATGAGTAAAAAAACACAAAAAAATCCTACTAAAAAAACGATTCGTCGATTTTAAATTTTTAAACTTCTCAATATCATCTACATAACTACTAAATTGATCTATTATTGTATTACTAAATAAAAAAATTTATCTAATTCGTTATTATTCTTATTATCTACAGAAACCATATGTTTTTTTATTCCTCTTTATCCTATTTTTTTTATTTATCGCCTTATAAAAGTTGTTTTTTTAGTCGTTTTTTTATCATTAATAAAAATATAATTATCGTTCTAAACCTCCATTTTCTTTTGGCTTAGAAAATGAAATTTTAGGAGTTTCTTTAGATGCTGTTAGTTGATTGTTTTTTGAAAGTTCTTGTTCAGAACGTTGATTTAATAAACCTTCTAATTTCACTTCCATGTTATATTGAATTACATCTTCCATATCTCGTATTGTAAATGATTGAGGAAGATGACCTGCTTTATCTAAACGAACATAAGATTCCATCATAGCTTGTGTTTCTTTATCAAATTTAGAAAAGTTAAGACCACCATTAGAATTTGTTAAAGTTTCTGCCACACTTCTATACTTATGTTCAAAAACACTTTTTTCTTCATCAGTTAAGAGGTTTTCATATTTTTTTGTCATCTCAATGATTTTACTATCATCATTTCGCAAATTTTCAGGTAATAAATGTTCGCCCTCAAAATCTTGACTTGATACGCCGTTGGTAATAATAGCTGCAATAGGTCGTTCTTCTCTACCATTTAATACATGATACATATTGATTTTATCTTTATATTTAAAATCTAAATCAGTAATTACCATTGTGCCAGGATTATCTATATCATTATAAAAACCTTGATATGGTGTAATTCCAGTAACAATACCATTATCATTGATAGTATAGTCAATTTGATTAGGATATTCAGATTGAATATGCTCTAACTCCTTTTTAAATTCGTTATATTGAGTTTCACCTATAATATCAGGTAATTGAGTGAGAATATCTCCATCTGCTGCAATTTGATTAGTGGCCATACCTTTAGCAATAGCAACTGGTAAATAATTGTAAAGTGCTTCATTACCAGGATACCCATCTAGGCTAGAATCACTAATAATGTCATTATTCATAAAGGATAAATGACTATCATTGATAGAACCAGTATTAAGATCTACATAATAGCCTTTATCATTATTACTAAGATATGTGTCTAATTCAATGATAAACTTACGATACGAATAGGATTCACGTTCAATAGGAATATAGCGTTTATTAAGTTCTGGATTAGATTCTAATGCATCATCGTTATAGATACTTTCCCCACGACTAATAAAGGCTTTATGAATTGCTTCAGTGCCATTATTGTATAGTTCTTCACAAGATTCCCAAGTACCTAATCCAATAGTTGTTTTTTTCTCAAAAACAGAAGGTACAATTTGATTAACATCTGTATCGTAAATATTATCTTTAGGATATAAAAACTCAAAATCGTCATCATACTCATCATCTAAAAAATTATTTGAGTAATATTCATTTACATTGTCATACAACTCTTCTTTATCTTCTACAGATAAATCATTATTTAATGGAGTAGTCAACAATGTATCAATAGAATTATTAGATTCAATTGCATTGAATTGTTCTCTAGTAATAGCATCAATAATATATGGATACCCTCTATGCTCTTTTACTTTATCATTGATATAACTATTCCATTTATAATTACCGTCATCATACTCATTTGCTAAAAAAATTGTATATCAGATAATTTAGTTGCATTCATAATAGATGTAACTGTAGCATTTTCTAATTCACCATAAGAAAAAGTTATCAACTTTAATAGAAGCAAGTTCTACAAAGTCTTTTAGATCTTTTGTAAAATCATGATCTGTGATTGAAATATTAAATCGTTCTTCTATATTTTCTAGTAAAAAAATGATACAGAATTAAAGTCCTGTTCATTGTTAAATTCAATATCATTAATGCGAGCTTTAAAAATTACTTAACGTAGTAATATTCATAATTAACACCTCATGCATTAAACATTAAAAATATTAAATATTTTTTTATTAATTTATTATTTTATTGTTTTTTTGTGTAAATACAGCTAGTAAAAAATAGGCAAGTGCATAAGTTTTACTTATGCACTTGTTTTTTTTGATGATTAATTATTAGGAGTAGTTAACTTTTCCGCTAATTCGTAAATCATTTTGGCATATTCAGAACGGGACATAGGTTGATCACCTTTAAAAGTTCCATCTGGGTAGCCTTGAATGATTCCGTTAGCATGAAGTGTTTCTACAGCAGGTGCATCCCAACGTTCAGATGGAACATCTGGGAATGTAGAACGTTCTTTAGATAATTTAAATAAAGGACTATTGACGATAGTATTCATCATAGATTCTAATTTATTTACTTTATCTTGAAGAGCAGCATTTTCTGCAAGAACAGATTGTTTACCAGATGTACCAAATTTATAAGATACACCAACTGTATAAGCTTTTTTACCAGAAGAAACAGTACTAGCTGCATTAAACATTAAATCAGAATTAGGGCGATAGAAGGCACCAAGTGCAAAAGCACTTGCACCATCATAAGCACCTCTAGCAGCTGCTATAGATAGTTTATAATGGTCATCATATTCTTGTGGATGTAACCCTGCTAGAGCAGCAGAAATAGCGCCTACGTGTTTTACTTCGCCACCTAATTGATTAATACGACTATTAGTTTCAAATAATTGGCCACCATTAACAGCATCCATAGAACCTTCAGCTACTTGACCATTTCTAACATTAGAAATGATAGTTCCGTTTTGACCAGTTAAGGAGATATGATCTTTAGCAATCGAATCATAAGCTACAGCTAATGGATTACCTGCTGAATTTCTAACAACATTGTATACAGTATCACCTGTTACTAACCCTGTATTTCCTGCTGCTACAGTGCCTGTACCAAGTTTTTCTTGCCATTTAGATACATCTGTACCTGTTAGGTTGGAAGCATCTGTATTGGCCTTTTTATTGAGTTCTGGTTGTACTGCATCTTTGATTGCATCAGAAGATACGTTTACTGCATATGTTGTAGCATCACCGTCTGTTCCTGTTGTAACGGTTGTATTTTGACCATTTACTACTTTGACAGCTCCTTTAGCTACATTACGAATAACAGTTTTACCTGCATCAGTAATATTATCTAATCCTGTATTAGCCTTAGTATCGAGCGCTGTATTTGTTTTCGCTATTTCTTTATATATAGTATCGCCTGTTACTAACCCTGTATTTCCATTCGTTACAGTGCCTGTACCAAGTTTTTCTTGCCATTTAGATACATCTGCACCTGTTAAATTAGAAGCATCTGTATTAGCCTTTTTATCAAGTTCTGGTTGTACTACATCTTTGATTGCATCAGAAGATACATTAACTGCATATGTTGTAGTATCACCATCAGTGCCTGTAGTAACGGTTGTATTTTGACCATTTACTACTTTTACAGCGCTTTTAGCTACATTACGAATAACAGTTTTACCTGCATCAGTAATATTATCTAGTCCTGTATTAGCCTTAGTATCAACCTCTGATTGTACTTTATAAAGTTGACTACCATTAATGGCATCAGTAGATGTACTGGATACTTCACCTTTAGCTACATTTACTAATTGACGTTCATGACCAGAAGAACCAATAGATACAGTTGCATCGGCTGTTACGCCATCAACTGTAGTAGGTGATTTTGCTGTACTATTGTTACCAATAACAACAGCATTATTCATACCAGTTGGGATATTAATGTTATTACCAATAGCAAAGGCATTATTAGACTGGATAGAATTGTTACTACCAATCGTGACAGAACCTACGCCAGTAATAGTATTATCACGACCAATACCGATGGCATCTTCACCTGTAATTAAACCATTCGTACCAATACCAATAGCATTTTTACCAGTAACAAGACTATTATTACCTACAGAAATAGCATTAGTACCAATATTTTTTAGGTTATTAAGTGCAAGTGTCCGTTTTGCATCATCTAGTGCAGCTTGATCGGCATCAAGTTTAGCCTTTACACGTGCAGCTGCGGCGGCATCATCTAATTCTTGTTGTGTCGGTTGTAATTGCGCATTTTCACGTTGTTTAGCTTTAACAGCAGCATCAGCAGCTTGTACCTTGGCATTTAAATCATCAAGTTTAGACTGTTTATCAGCTATAGCAGCTTTATATTGGTCAGATAACGTCTTAACTGTTAACGTATTAGACTGTATAACATCAGTCACATTAGCTTTAAGCCAAGAGGGAAACGAATTAATCCAAGAATCAGGAGATGCTTTTAATGTTTTTAATTTGTTAAATAAAGTTTTTGCATCCTCTTCAAGCTTAATTTTATTTTGTAAATGAACTAATGCTTGCGTAGGATTAGAGCTTTTTAGAGAATCATATAAATATTGTTCATGCTTCATATCGAATAAAACATGACTTCTTTCTTTTTGTAATGAAATTGCAGCAATCATACTTTCTTTAGATGCTTGTGTTAACGCACCAGAAATAGGCATTGATTCTATAAGTGACTTAGCACGATCTAAACTATCAATAGAATTTAAATACGTGTTATACTGCGTATCATTAAAAGAGGCAAATCTAGATAATTCAGAAGTTGCATTAAAATAAATACTACTATTATTATCTATATTAATTTTGGTAATATCTGTAAAATTATCTGCTGAATATAATGCATTAATATAATAAAGGTTAAGATTATTAGTATTAATTCCTAAATGATTTGCTGAACTGATATAATTACCAGAATAAAGATTATTATTAACATCTGCTATTATATTTTCTAAATCACCTTTAGCTTTAATATAATTTTGAATATACGTTTTATAGAAATTCAAATCATTATTAATACTAGGGAACCCATCTTCAGATTTTTGTTTTAACTCTGTAGCTAATGTATCTAAACCGTTAGGATCCGTTGTGAGTAAACTAAAATTAAGTTTATTAATATAAGATAATCGTTCGTTCATTTGGCGAACGGTTTCATCATATTCAGGCTTAAATGCATTGTAATTATTAGTAGCCGTATCAAGATTTGGTTGTAATGTATTTTGAATCAATGCATTATTTTCAGCTATTTTCTTTTTAGCTGCTTCTACACGATTATAAATAGCGTGTTTTTGATTAAAGTCAATTGTTTCATCGTTAACTAGCTTAGTAAGTCGTTCAATTTCTGCTAGTTTAGCTTGATTTTCAGCTAATTTTTGTTTAATTACAGGGCCTGTTAAATTATCTCCAGTTGCCACTGCATTCGTACCTACAGCGATTGAATTAACACCTGTAGAAATGGCTTGATTGCCTTCTGCGATAGAATTATCCCCAATTTGCACGGCTGCAAAAGACATATTTGTACCGAGCATTGTCATAACAGCTGCTGTGAGCCAAAGTTGTTTGTGCTTCATATAGTATATCCTTTCTTATACATAAAAAAGGATGAACATAAGAATAATTGTTGCAGTATTAATACATAATAAAAGCTAAGGTCTACATATAATTTTTTCTTTTTATATATTAATAAAAAAAGAAGTACATCCCAATATGGATGTACTTCCTTTTTTTATTGCCTCATGGGCTTATATTCATTCGTTCATCCTGTTCTTATTATATCAAATAAAAACGAAAATAACGAATGAAATGAACGTTAAAATGAATTAATTGTTATTAAAATAAGTTTCTTTATTGTATCCAAATATTTTAGCAAGGAAACAAGTTGGTAATTGAGTAATATAGGTATTGTAATCTTTAACAAATGTATTATAAGCTTCCCTACGTTCTGTTAATGAATGTTCATTATTACTGATATTTTCAAGGAAAATATTGTAATTACTATCAGATTTAAGTTCAGGATACGCCATAGCTACACCATGAATATAGGACAATGCATTAGTAGCATCCTTAGCTGTTTTCGTATAATCATTCGATATTTTTAATTGAATTCCCTTTTCATGTCCATCATATTGACTAACAATAGCAGAAAATTGATTAATAATTTCAAGTTTTTGATTCAAAATAACAGCAATATTAGAGCGAGCTTCCTCTATTTTTTGTGTAAATGTTTGGATTCTATTATAAGTAATCCATACCCGACTGAACTCATTAAGAATAAATAATACTAATAAAATCCATTTATAGCTCCATACAGTATCTAAAATCCAATCAATCATAATACAACACTCCTATTCACAACTAACAAATCACCTCAAAGGGTTTATATTCAATAAAATTAGATTTGATGTATATATACATCAACTATCATATCTGTATTATAGCATATATAAATATATAAAACAACAAATATATTAATATTTTTTTATTATTTTATATATTTCGATAGAATAGAAAAAAAGCCCTATGTAGTATAGGGCTTTTATCATTATAGAATTTACTTAATTTTTGGAAATCCATCAATATGTTGATAGGCTTCGCAGCCTTTTAAGAAAACTTCTGTAACGACATCAATCATTTTTTCGTCTTTCAAGGCAGCGAACACTTTAATGCCTGCTTTAATTTCAGGCGGAACACGTAATTCTAATCGTTCAAACTCTTTAGATTCTTTTTCTTTTTTAGGGGCTGTACCACCTGCATTAATAAATGTATCTACAGATTTTTTTATAGGTTTTTTAGAAAGTGCCATTGTAATGATCTCCTTATTAATAATGATTAGATAGCTTCAATTTCTTTGACAAACGAAAGCATTTCATGAGCCGCTTTGCTACTATGCTTAAATTCAGTAACGCCTTGACCTTCAAGCGTTGACCGTCGATAGTCCTCACGTTGGCCTAATACTGTATTAGCACGAGTAACGTTATATTCACTAACGATTTCATTTAGACCTTCTTCAATTTCTTTATGGGTTTTAGTAAATGTACGAGCCTGGTTCAGTACACATACTACATGAGGTTCTTTTTGTTTAGATTGTACTCTAAATGTATTAGCCTCTTGAATTAAATCAAGTGTATCCGTAGTACCCCAGAAATCAAACTGTCCACTAGTTACAGGAATAACAATAATATCAGCTTTAATGAGGGCTGTACGGAACATAACAGTATCACGGCCACCACAATCAATAATTAGGTAATCAGATGTGTTGTGTTGAATAACATCATCCAATTCTTCTGGCGATTCGATAGAGACGGCATTCATAACAGGGAGGCCAGTTTCTTTACGATCTTCAGCAAATAAGAAGGATGATTGTTGAGCATCCGCATCTGCTAAAATTATCTGGTAATTTAATTGATTAAGTGTAGTAGCTAGATTGATAGCAATGGTTGATTTACCAACTCCACCTTTAGTGCTTGCGACGGCGATAATTTTCATAATAACAACTCCTTAATTATGTACCTAAAGTGGTTTATATTCATTGTCTATATTCTAGCAATAAAATAATTAATTGTCAAATATATTTATATATAAATATATTTATATATAAAAAATATAAGCGAAGCGTTAGGACGCCTCGCTTATAGAACATGACAATATATGATTAAGATTAACTTATAACGAATAACAAAGTGCTTCTCTACGAAGTCCTTCATTTTTAGCTATCTTAGCTGCACGTTTAATAGTTAACGTAAGGCTATCAGTAGCTTCTAGTGCATGAGATACAATCGGAACAATAGAAGGATGCGTTTGTATCCGAATAGAGAAACACCATAATAAAGATGGGTTACGAGATAATACATAGACTGCAACAGTATAGTTATCTCTAATACGATCACCGCAAGAAGTTATCATAGTTACATCACGTTCAATACAGGGCATACATACAGCATATGTATCTCTATAAGGCTGTAATTCTAAAGAACGTAAGTTAAAATGATTTGTTTCTAATAATTTTTGAACATCCATAATTATCCTCTTATTAATAGTGTAACGAAGATAAAGAACAAGAGTAATAAATTTACAAACACAGCTATAATAGTAATATTTTGAATCAAGCCTTTCTTATCAAAGAAATTATTGGCTTCTTCAATAATCTTTTTTTGTTGATTATATCTAGTTGTAAGCGCATCAATTAAATTATTAGTTGTATCTACAACGACTTGCGTTGATTTTTCTATAGATCCAATTGATTTTTTCTTAATTTCCTCTACTTGTAATTGCATACCTGATTCATTATTAATGCAACTATTCATTTTATTGATAACTTGTGTTTCCAATGAATTATAAAAATCTTGCGTTGGCTTTTCCAATAATGTAGAAAAATTAGTTGATAACGCTTTAGCCTCATTATACTGATTTTCAAGTATCGTATGGATGTCATTAATGCGTACAGATACTTTTTCACTTTCTTCAGTAAAGCGATTAATTAAAGCTTTGCTAGGTTCATTGAGTGTTTGTTGAAGTAACTCTAATGTTTGTTGTTGAGCTGTTAGATTGTTAGATAATTGCGTAATATGTTGTGTAACTAACTCTTTAATTTCTTGATTGGTTTTTACATTATTATCAGTAACAATAGCAATAATCTTTTGTTCTAACGACTTAGTAAAATCACCTAATGAAGCATCCATAAAAGCTTTTTGAATAGTCGGGTCAAGAGATGACTTATCTGTAGAGTTATTGTCATCATTATTTTCCTTAGTTGAAACAGATTCTGTTTCGCTTTCTATTTCAACAACAGGCTCTTTAATTAATTCTTTAGGTTCTTCAATTGATTCTTTATTTACTTCAGGTTCAGTAGATTCATCATTAGGCTTTTCCGTCTCATCAGACGGAGAAATGGTATTATTAGGTAGTGTTTCATCGCCTGTATCTGATGGCGTTTTAGTATCTTGTGGAGTTGAAGAGGAGGGGGATGTATTTTCTTTTATTTCCATAGTTTGAGCATCCTTATAATCTAATAGTTCTTGTTTGGCTACCGCTAAGGCATCAATTAATAACTTTTTACTTAATTCGTCAGTATCTTTTTCAATAGCCTGATTGACGATACTAAACAAGCGTTCTGATAAGTGTTTAGCAGGTATTAATTTAATATAATGAGGCCTAATTTTAAGTATAGTAATTAAAATATCACGACGTAATACAATATCTCGTATGAATGAATACGAGCTATTTAAAAGCGTTTTAAATCCTTCTGGTTTACGTTGTAATAACGTCAGTAATGATTCTTCATCAGCTTGACGTAAATAAGGGCTATCAAGCCATTTAGAAGGATCTAATTCTTGTAAATTTTTAATTACTTCAGGAGAACGTGGCCTCATATTAGTAAACCCGTGTCATAGTTTCTTCCATAGCACTATGACGATCACTAGATTCATCATTAGATTCTATTGGAATCATATCTATTATTCTAAGTAGACCCGAATTGCGACTAGGTGCTACTCGTAACATAAAGCATTTACCAATATTAGCTTTATCTTTAACTTCAAATGTAGAATTGTAATTTGGAGTAAACATATCGTATTTATTATTTTTCCTGAAGCGATAAGAGAATATATCATTCGTAATAGTAGAGAATAAGCACACTAATTCAGGAACATTAGAATTAGCGTTTTTTTGTAACATCATTGCTACTAATTCAACAGGATATTCACCACTAGATTTCATTACACGATTTAAAGAAGGTGCTTGTTTAAACAAATAATTATATTCATATGGGAGTACAGGAATACCAGAGGCAACAGCTTCTACAGCTTTACGTTCAATATAATCAATAAATTCATCACGAGATACAGTTTGTTCTACCCCATTAAAGAGAATTGTAAAGGTTTCATCATTAGGAACTTCTCGTAATAATGCAACACCAGTATCCTTTTGCAAAGCAATCCCATTAGCCACCATTGACATAGTAGTTTCAATAGCAGCTAACCGATTATTAATATATTCTTCAAATTTAAAGTACAAGTCAGATTCGACTTCACTATAACCATCTGTTTTAAATTTATTTTCTAAGTATTCATGAAAACGTTCTTGTGCAAGTTGAGATTTTGTTTTAAATTCCATTTTTTCCATTGTAAAAATTTCTCCTAATTAAAATAACAATTGTAATGGATAAGAAATTTCAATAATAATAAGAGCAATTATTGTAAGAACAATACAAATAGCGGATACTGCATATTCTTTATTATCGCCAGTTTTAAAGAATGCTTTTCCAATACGAGAGTGTAATGTTAAGCCAGGAACAGTTCCTGTGACTGCATCTTCAGCAATATGAGCAATACAACCAAATAGGCCTCCAAGTGTAACTTTAAAAAATAACGAAGATACTTCAGAGAAAGGATTAATAACAAATCCTAGTATGGCGAGAAATATAAAAACAATCATATAAGGAATAAACCAGTGTGTCACTTGTCTATGATTGTAATAGGTTAGATTAGACCGTTCTTTATGAGCTTCGAGCCGATCAGGTAACGTACTCCCTGCATACGCTCCTAACACAAAAGGAATATTTTGTGTTAGGAGGAATGCAATAGAGGTAGTAATGATTCTATGATTAACCCACTTCATAGAATCACCTATCGAGATCGAGAACGGCTTTTTCCAAAGCAAGGTATTGTCACAATTACATCACCGATTTTTTTTGTATGCTTATGATTTTGCCGTTGTTTCATAGCCGTTGTTGTAACAATCGGACTAGGGCTATTGTTTCTTTTTTTTAACTGTTTTTTGCGCTTCATCGTGTCAATTCAGCTCCTTCATTGGCTTTTTTTATAGTAAGACCAAATTGACGGCGATTATCTTTAGTAATAATCTTTTCAATTGTTGCATTATGCTGCATGGCCACAGGAATATCTTTAATGAGATCATTATCACGCTCAATGGCCATTTGATATAAATCAGGGTCATTACGTAGCGTTTGTCCAAGATATTTAACATTATCTGGATCAGCATTAATAGCTTGTCTAGCTAAGCGGTCATTATCACGAGCAGACATACCTGCATAACGGAACGCATCTTCATCGTTAGAGATAGCTACCGATACAATTTTTTCGTTATTACGATATTTATCAGGTAAATACAATAATTCAGTACCATTAGAAGCAACTAATTTTAAAGCTTCTTCTTCTGTAAGTTCTTTGTATGCTTCTTTCTTTTGTTCACCTTTAATCTCTTTTTCTTTTTCCCAGGCATCCATTGCTTGTTCAAAATCTTGAACAGCTTCTTGATCTTTGGTAAGAGATGCAGTTAATGCTAATGGTAATGTTGTACCTGCTTCTTTAAGATAATCAGACCGTTCATAACTAAGCCATACCTCTTTAGGTTCCGTCGTATACGCAATACGATTTGTATTTTCTCGCTCAAATTTTTTAAAAGAGAAGGATGGATGTAAGGCCTCATGGCCTTCCACATATCCTTTGATCGCCTCTATGGTTTCTTTTGAACAAGTGATAGGCCATCTATGTTCAATCGCATTGACAATAGAAGCCGTTGCATCAAATACCTCTTCACGTTCAAAAGGTACTTCATTAATAGAACCTTTAAAATCTTGTTGTTTTTCAATTAATGAGGACATTTATATCTCCTATGCAATTATTTAAAAGATAAATCAATAAAAATATTAATATGTTTATTAATTAAGTATTTTAGTTACTAATCATTTTATAGTTTAGGCTTGCCTTTAGCATCCTCTTTAGTACATTTACAATCAGGATAATTACTACAGCCCCAGAAAGTACCTTTACTGCCTTTTCGTTGTTTTAAAAATCCCTTATGACAATCAGGGCATTCATAAATAGCAGGTTTTCCATTAGCATCAGAGAAAATAGCTTTACATCCATTTTGAGCATAAGCGCTACATCCCCAGAATGGGCCTTTACTACCTTTTTTTAAAATAAGTACACCTTCATGACAAACAGGGCATTCAACACCTTCAATTTTTGGTGGTTGCGCAAAAATCGTTGTTTCGGCCTCTACCAATCCTTTAAGGAATGATTCATATTCAGACATTACTGCATTTAAAGAGGTGGTTCCTTTTTCTACATCCATTAAGGAAAGTTCCATTTTAGCCGTCATATCAGGGGCTGTAATAATACTAGGAATATGTTTAACTAACTCTTCCCCTAATGCAGTAGGGCGAAGAGATTTACCATCTAAAGAAAGAAATCCATTGTCAATTAACCCTGCAATAATCGTTGAACGAGTAGCAGGAGTACCAATCCCTTTAATTTCTTTTAGTTTTTCTTTAAATTCAGGATCAGAAACAAGCGATGAATATTAGCCATGGCTGTTAGCAATGTACCTTCTGTAAATCGTTTAGGTGGTTTTGTTACACCTTCTTTATAGTCAACGTCAGATACAGTAACAGAATCGCCTGTAGTAGCGGTTACGGCCTTTTGAGCAACAGATACATCATTTGTATCTTCATCCTCTTTATTTGAGCCTATAAGGGCTTTAAATCCCTTATCACGGATAAAGACACTACGGCCACTAAAATCTTCGCCTGCAACAGAAAATACATACTTTGTTTCAGTAAATTCCATAGCAGGATACCATTGCAAAATATATCGTAAAGCAATTTCATCATATAAAAGTTGTTGATCTGCATCTAATCCAGACGGAGCTTCACGAGTAGGAATAATAGCATGATGGGCTGTAATTTTTTTATCATTAAAACATTTAGATTGTAATGATGTATTAGCATTACTTGAATAATCACTAGGAAGCGTAGAACCACAAGAAATAGCATCTAAAATATCGTGTGCATCATTATATTGGCCCATAGGCAAATAGTTACAATCAGAACGAGGATATGATACATATTTCATTTCATATAGTTTTTGGGTAACATCAAGTGTTTTCTTTGGTGACCATCCTGCTTTTTTATTCATATACCCTTGTAAAGAATCCAGGGAATATGGAAGGGGAGGGGCCTCTTTTTTATCATTAACGGCCCATTCTTTAATGGTAGCTGTTCCTGCTGCTTTACAAGCATTCATAAGGGTTTCTGCTTCTGATTGTTCTACAATATAGCCTTCATGAACGAGCTTTCCTTTAAATTGTTCATTATCTACAGAAATAGTCGCATGAATATCAAAGAATTTTTGTTCTTTAAATTTATAATTTCATGTTCACGATTTACAACGAGAGCTAATGTAGGTGTTTGTACACGACCAACATTTAATTTACCTTTACCGCCTAAATGTTGATAACGGAGCGTATATAAACGTGTACCAGACATACCTAATAGCCAATCCATTTTAGAACGGCCTAGACCTGCTTGTGATAAGTTTTTAAATTGACTATTTTCCACAATCGAATCAAACGCACGTTTTAATGAGGTATCATCTGTAGCATTAATAAGAATCCGTTTAACCGTTCCTTTATAATCGTAATATTCTAAGACTTCATCAACGAGTAGTTGACCTTCACGGTCTGGATCGCCTGCATGAATTACAACATCAGCCCACTGCAACATTTCTTTAATAGCTTTAACTTGTTCCTTAGCATCTGCACGTGGTTTTAAAATCCAATCGGAAGGAATAATAGGTAAATCCGAAACAGTCCATCTATGATATTTAGGATCATATTCTTCAGGATCAACCGTTGCAAATACGTGTCCATAACACCAAGTAACTTTAGTATCACCTTTTTCAAACGCTGTTTTACTTTTAGTAAATCCACCTAAATATTTAGCAATAGCAGTAGCTAAACTAGGCTTTTCCGCAATATAAAGTGTATTCATTTATATCCTCACTGGGTTTATATTCAAATAATTAATATATAAAACAATAAATATTTTTAATCATTATACAACAAATAATTTTAACAATAAAATGTTAACGTTCTAAGCCAGATTTTCCTTTAGGTTTAGAAATAGATAAGCCAACTTTAGGTTTTTGAGATAAATCTTTAGTTTGTGCTTCTTTTAGCATTTCTTTAACAGGTTTTAATGCTTCTGCATATTTTTCTTGGTTAGAATGAGAATTATAAAGTTCCTGGAGTTTTTCTGTATAAATTTTAGGATTAGTTTGAACAGAAGGGGATGGTAATTCGTTACGTTTTAGTCTATCTTCTAGTTCTTCAACCATAGCATGAACATCATCAGACAATCCTTCTAATTTAACACTAGTCCATTTTTCCATTGATTTTAAAACGTCAAGCATTGGCGTTTTAGAAATAGTATCTAAATCACCTAAATCAATACGACTTTCAAATGTATGAAATTCACCATTTTTATCAATAATATGGAAATTAATCCCTAATTTATCGTAGCATCCTAAACAACTACGTACATTAGATGGATTTTGTGAATCGAATCCAGTTCCATCAGCAAGTGTCATTGTTCTATTAGCATTAACTAAATGAACAGTCATATCTTCTAAAACAACATCATTCATTAACTGAATGGCGTAATCGCCTTTATATAAGTTAGGACTTTCAGGATCATGATCTAAAGCGTAAAAATGACCACCAAATTCTCTATAAGCATCATCTGGGCCAAGCATTTTTTCTGGTGTATCCTGCAATAGATAATCAAATGATGTACCACCACCAATAACAATCATATTAGTATTATGACATAATAAGCCTTCTTTATGTCGTATGCTAATAGCAAAGTTTTTATCGAATTTCACTGTATTTTGTTCTTTTGTAGATGAAATAAGATTATCCTGGTTCATATCATTGGTAATAATTTGTCCATTAGGGCAATTAACGATAGAAGGTAATTTACCTTCAGCAATCAGTTGTTGCTCTTGCGCTACTAAACTTTCTAATATATGAGGGTCTAGATCATAATCTTTCACTAGATAATTATTAAAGTATTCAATACCACCAACTTCTTTTTTACCGTTTAAATTAGCACTTTTAATATAACTATCCCCTAAGTCGAATCGATCACCAAATTCAAAGTCTTTGACCTTGATAGTAAATGAACATTTAGCATATCCAAGTCCAGAGTAAAAATAGTCTTGACGAGCAGCATCAGTTAAAAATTGTTGAGCTGCTTTTCCTTTTAAAATTGAATCTTCAGAATAATAATTACCAGTACTTACACCTAAATCAGATAGCTTAGATGGTAGTTCACCAACACATATATAACGTTTGTCAGCTTGTTCAAGAACCTTTCCTTCAGCCCAATCAAAATGAACTTCTAAATCATCTAAAGAGGATTGATTTAGAGAAGGAGATTGTTCTAGTTGCTCTGTTTGTTCTTGTTCAAGAACGAGCATATTATTCTCAATATATGTAGCAGCTTGTTCTGCTTTTTTTAAAGCTTCAATAAGTTCTAATGGGTGATTATTAAATACTCACTGCCACCCTTCAATATACGATGTAGAATTATCTTTTCCCATTCGTTCTGAATACGGTAAATTATATTTAGCATTTAACATAGCCGCTGTAAATTCAGCAACGACTTCTTCTCTAGCATAATTTTGTAATTCTTCTAGTGGGTTAGAAGCTTCCATATATTGACGATTTAACCGACTAGGATGTTGTGTACTATGAGCAATTTCATGTAGCGCCGTTGCATAGAGTTGATCCATAGATTTAAAGTCATCTTTAGGTCGTAAATGAATCGAATCTGTTTTTCTTTGGTAATAATTAGCGTCTAAACTATCATAATGAATAGGGGCTTCACTATGATCAAGAATAGATTCTAATTCTTTAATACGTTGTTCTTCTGTCATAGGTTGGCGTTCATAAGGTGGAATACCATTAATCTGTTCTCCATTAAAAACAGTAAATGGCTTACCCATCCAACGCATCACTGGGGTACCATCTTCTTTCGTTCTAGTAACCTGAACGGGTTTACCATTTTCATCGAGAACTGGATTGCCATCCTTATCAAGTTTATCCATTTTTACAGGAATGCGTTCCCAATATTCTAACGTTGTACCATGCGTACCTTTTTTTACAGAATACCCTAACTCTTTTGCTTGCTTATAAGTTAACCAACGAGGATCTTTATACCCTTCCAAGCTAGCTGAAACGGCTAATATAAACCGATTCATTCCGCTATATGTTTTATCGGTTTTAAAATTGTATTGTTCAAATAAAGATGGGTGGTTAGGGTTATTAAAAACATGAGGATTACCATTATTAATTTCCGTCAAGATATAATCAATTACTTCTTGACGTTTCGCTTCAATTTTATTAATTCCAGATGTACTTTGTTTACTCATCTCCATGTTCTTCATCCTCCCCATCCATTTCAAAATCATCTGGTGAAATACCATCTAATGAACTTTCAGAAATGAATAACTTATCAGGTGAATCAACTAATTCTCCTGTATCCTCATTAATTAATTGAATTGTTTTTCTTTCTGTCATCATACTTCCTCCTAATATATTAATAATTAAAATAATAAAAAAATTTATATTTTTTTATTGTTTTTAATGTTTTAGTGCCATCTTGCGTAGTAACAGATTGAATAGTAATAGATACTAATACACGATTATTCTTAATTGCATCCGCTAATAACTCTTGTGCCTTATCAGTGTAATTAACATCTTTATCATAAGAAATAGTAGTAGAACCTTTAGCAATGTCAATTGGTAACTCTTTAATAATGGTTCCTGTATTTTTATCTGTGAACGTAACAATAGCTTTTGCAGAATCTACTTTAGCATCTAGCAAGATAGGAGCTTCTATTTTGAGTTTAGATTTTAATTTAAATAGATTTTCCTTTTCTTCTTTTGATAATTTAAATAATTCTTTAGGTGATAATTCAGGTTTTGCTAAATCCTGAATAGATACAGTAGGGTTACTGATTTTAATGAGTTTATTAAATAAAGCAATTGTATTTCTATTTTCTTCAGTTAAATTTTGCTTATAATCTACTAAACGAGTTTTAATAACTGTATCAGCTGCTACGAGTTGATCAAGCATCCATCTATTATCCACTTTTTTAAGGCGAATATGGATAACATATTTCACATCTTTTTTGTTTGTGTCATGAACTGTTAAATCTAAAATTGGTACATCTGATTTTTCTTTGGTTAAATGAATAGATTCAAACTCCAAATCATTAATACCAAGCATCCGTATACCTTTAGATACGATATTATTCGCATCACCTGTATACATGATTTTGTGATTATCTTTAATATTGTTAAGAATGTTTTCTGCTACATCAGCTACCATTTGATCACGATTAATGCTATCTGATAACGCATCAGCACCATTAGCCCAATCTTCAACTTTAACATTTAAAAGAGAAGTCGTTTTAGCCGTTTCATCAATTAAGTTGTACAAATTGACATATTTATATACGGTATCTCTGTCACCGTTTTGAATGGCCGTATTTAACTGTTCAATCATGTATTCGGGGCTTTGCTTAATCACGTGATTGTCATAATAATTGTATAATCCGATGGCTACAACTAAGCCAACAGTAATAGCAGCTATTTTCCGTCCATGTTTCTTCCAAATAGGACGGGCTTTTTTTCCTAATTGTTCTAAATTCATTGTGGCCTCCAAGGGCTTATATTCATTACCTATATCATATTAATAGTTTAAAATATTATTATATTAATATTTTATACAACAAATTATTTTATTAATTAATTTTCTAAACTCAATAATTGACTATATCTATCAGAAACAGCATTTACATAATCAATAGTTTCCCCATAAGGTGGAACACCACCATATGCATCAACAGCACCAGGGCCTGCATTATATGCTGCAATAGCGTAGGTAGCTTGCCAATCCGACCCACTATACCTATTTAAATTATCAGCTAAATAACGAACGCCTGCTTCAATATTTTCATATTGATTATATGGATTAAGTCCATAAGAAGCGGCCGTAGATGGCATTAATTGAGTAATACCAATAGCACCAGAACTAGAAATAGCAGCTTGATTAAAACCGCTTTCTGTTTCAAGGTAGCCGTGGCCAATAATGGATCTACACCATTTTGTTCACAATAATACAAAATAGCATTAGCTATATCATTGTCCCCAACAGTATCATACACAATCTCTGTAGCTGTCATAGCAGCGCTGTGACTAGTTGATACTAACAATGCTACAGCTAGCATTCCTAATGATTTACAAACATTCATCTAACAATCCTTTCTAATCCCTTACACAAAAAAATCTGCATATACAAATATGCAGATAGAATATCCCTAAAAGATATGTATGTAATTATACCTCAAAGGGTTTATATTCTATCTACATGGAAGGGAGGTACCTTCCACTATAATTATATCATAATCAAATATTCATATTTTAAATCAACAAAAACAACAGTGGCAGTTTTAGAGAGGTACTAAACTTACTACTACTTAACCATGGTTGATTACACCTTTATAATTTTTGAAGTTTTAGAGATGTGCTAAACTCACTACAAGTAAAAAGATAGGAGGCAAGCCAGAAATCTTATGGGAGATTAAATTTCTGGCCAAACTAAATTATCAGAAAATGCACTGTACCTACACATAAAGCGAAACGCATTATATATAAACTACAAATAATTTAGCCTCCATATATAATATAAAAAAATACTAATATGTTAACCATTTAATATTTTTTTATGTATTATTAGATTAATTTTTTTCTTCCAAATAAAAATAATCACCAAGAATAATGTAATACTTGCAATTATAGTTAGGATAAATCCTTGTGTACCTGAATCAAGTTCACTAATGATAATTCCAAGTGTAATGATTGAGAACAAAGCAATACCACAACATACAATAATAGAACCAAGTCTAATTAAAATATCCTTATTGGTTAAATTTAAATTAAATTTGATTTTACTTACAATAATTGCCATTGCAATAACAATACAAAACAGAAGAATCAATAAGAGCATATATTCACCTTCTTTCTAATAAAATAATGATTATTGTATGGCTTTCTTTATCAAGCGTTTTAGAGATATGCTAAACTCACTATTACTTAAACTAGACAGTTAAAACTAGAAACCGCTAAATGGTTTTAGAGATGTGCTAAACTCACTATTACTTAAACATTGAGGCAATGATATTTGTTGCGCTCATGGTTTTAGAGATGTGCTAAACTCACTATTACTTAAACCCCAAATATAGGGTTATAGTACATAATTAACGATCAAATAAATGATAAGAGCAATAGTAGATAATATAATTGGAATACTCAAGGGATTAAAACCAAACTTAAATTCCAGTTCAGAAAGATTCAATATTAATAACACCAATAGAATACAAGAAATAATGGCAGCTAATGTACTATTCATATAAAATACCTACTTTTACTATTCTAATAAACAATGTAAATGATACTCTAAGAATGTACAAAAATGATGATATAAGAATGTACAATTTTAATTGTATCACCGATACTATAGTTGAGGTGATAACAACATGCAATACGTATACGCTATTAACAGTTCATTTACTGTAACATCATTATTAGACTTACCATTATTAAGGGACATTCTGGAGGTTTGCAATTTGAAACCTAATTATAGTTTACTAGGTCGTGAATTAGGCTATGATAGACGCACCATAAAATCTCATTATGAAAATGGAACGCCTGATCCACATCGTCATAAACCATCTATGATTGATAAATTTTATGACGTAATACAGACTTTATTATCTGATGATACACCCCAACAATTTTATTATAAGCGTGTCTTGTGGCAATACTTGGTAGATAACCATGGACTCACAGCTGCTTACTCTACATTTCGCGGTTATATTTTAAAGATACCAGTATTTCAATCCTATTTTGATAGAAAACATACATCGCCTAGTATGCAGCATACGATTCGTTTTGAAACCGCACCAGCTGAACAGGCTCAAGTTGATTGGAAAGAGAATATTAAATTCCTATTGCATGATGGCACACACATAACTTTTAATATATTGCTGATGACATTAGGCTATTCTCGATACAAATTAGCAAAGGTCACTTTCGATAGAACTACTGAAACACTACAAGATACATTGGTAGAATTCTTTGAACAATTACAAGGTGTTCCGCATGTACTATTAACAGATAATATGAAAACCGTGATGGTGCAACCGAGGCTAGCTGGAACTAAAGGACAGCTTCATACCAAAGCAGAACAATTTTCAAGTGACTTTGGCTTTACATTTAAGCCGTGTATGGCGCGCCGTCCACAAACGAAAGGCAAAGTAGAAAGCCAAATGAAAATTCTAGATGAAATTCATGCGTACCAAGGAAAATTAACAATACAAGAAGTGGAAGAACAGATTCAAAAAATTATTTTACGTAGTAATCTAGCGATTTCTCAAGCTACAAGACAAATACCGTCTGCACTGCTTGAAAAAGAAAAGGAATCTCTTACCCCACTTCCAACAAAAAGTGATAAGAGATTCCTACCGCATAGATCACTCCAAAAAGCTAAGGTTTCAGCAAGTAATCTCATTAGCTTTCGTGGTAGCCACTATTCTGTACCGCCAGGATATGTGGCCAAATCTATGACCTTAAAGACCATAGATAAGATGCTATACATATATGATAGCACAGAATTGATTGCACAGCACCCATTAAGTGATAAGAAGATTAACTATTTGCCTTCTCATTATGAGGCACAATTGCAGAAAAACAATTCCTTATCTAAGTTCTGAAGATGTGAAAGCTAAAGCAAAATCTAATTTGGAAAAGATAGGAGCTATCTATGACACTACAGACTAATTACCAACGCTTACAAGATAATCTAGCATATCTAAAACTAAAACAATGCATGTTACACCTAGATGAAACAATTGAATTAGCTAATACACAGAGCTTATCTCATATTGAGTGGTTATTGAAGCTGAGTGATTACGAAGTTGATATTAAACGACAAAACGTAATTAACCATATGGTGAAAATTAGTAATTTTCCTCATTTGAAAACACTAGCTGATTTTGAATTTTCATTTCAACCACAAATTAACGAAATGCAAATTAAGGATTTAGCATCATTAGGATTCATGGAACAAGCTGAAAACATTGTATTTCTTGGCTCTAGCGGAGTTGGGAAAACACATTTAGCTACATCACTAGGTATTGAAAGCTCTCGTAACAGACGAAGCACCTATTTTATTAAATGCCATGATTTAATTCAAAACCTTAAGAGTGCAAAAGATGAAGGACGATTAGAAACTCGGCTCAAGCATTATGCACGCTACCAATTACTCATCATTGATGAAATTGGCTATTTACCGTTACAACCAGGTGATGCTAACTTACTATTTCAAATTATTGATAGACGGTACGAAAAGAAAAGTACCATCGTAACGTCTAACATTAATTTTGATGAGTGGGCTACCATTTTACATGATGAGCGAGTAGCTAATGCTATTGTTGATCGATTACTTCACCATGCACATGTGATTAGCATAACTGGAGATTCATACCGGTTACGAAACCATATGCAACAGAAGGAATAACTGTACATTGTACATCGTCAAAATTGTACATTCTTATATTGACATTTACATAAACAACAAAAATTCCATGTGTTTGTATAAAGTTTTAGAAACGAGCTAAACTCACTACTACTTAACTACTTAATCTTGTATCAAAAATAGCAAAGAACACAACGGGTTTTAGAGATATGCTAAACTCATTATTATTTAATACCTAAATATAGATTAATTTAATGATCTGTTAAAAGAATAAGAAAAAAAGCTATAATACCGCAAATAAAAATAATGAAAAGGATAGCTAATAATTCATACACAAGAAACACCTACTTTATTATCATGATTATAAAGAGCTAAAAGGTTAAGACACGCATTATAATCTTGATCCCAACAGTATGACATTGTGTACACGTATGCATAATAGAAGATTGATGCACTTCTTCTAATGCACCACAATGATGACAAATTTTAGTAGAATAACTTGCATCCACCTCAACGAACTGTTTGCCCCTGTTTGTAAATGCATTGATTAAAATTGTTTTCAATGCATAAGGAGCTACAATAGTACGGTTACGATCTAACGCTGTAGATTGTTGACTACCAATAATTGCTTTTTGATGTTTAACAATATCAGTAATAGATAGTTTTTCTAATACTAATACATCATACATATTAGCCAATTTAGCTGCAAAATTTTGATATTCATAATTTCTTTTAGCAATAACTTGATCTTGTAAATTAGATTGCCAAATTCGCAAGTGATTTTCTCTTTCTATATAGGCTTCTAAATAAGATACAATTTCTTGATTTCCACTTTTTTCATGTTGTAAAAAAGCATTATATAATTCAAATATATGCGTGTATGATTTCCATTTATCTATATAGGCTACTGCATCAATTAGCCAATCAGGTAACTTTTTATTAGCTATCCAGGCTTTTATGACATGAATACAATCATTAAAGTGTTTTTGACGAGTTGATGATAATCCACGAATGGTATCAAACTCATTTAATTGACGTTGTGCAACAATACATTCCATTGTCTTATTATCTTTATCAGTTGCATAAGCAGCACGTAATCCATCCTTAGTCATGCGCCATCCTAAATCGACGGCCACACAGGAGCTAGGATTAACGGAAGGGGCCTCTATCGCATAGGTTACGGTAATAAGGCATTCATAAATAGGTTTGTGATCAATATAATGACGCTTAACATTAATAGCATTGATTTTCCCATCCATAGGTAAAGGACGATGATATACAATCGGCAATGTAACAAAAATAGGTTTTCCTTTATCAGCAGAACCCACACGAATATGACATTGAGTTACACTAGCTTTTTTTCTAACACCTCTAATAGGGCTATTATATAGTTCTTGATTTACTGGTTCTATATAAAAGATTGTGTTAACTCTATGAATATCAGAACCATATAAAGGGGAACTTGAATAGGGTCTAACAGCAATCTTTCCATTTTTTTGAGTATCGTTTGAAGCGTAATAAAGTACCTTGTTTCATCGCTTTAATACGAGCAACATCATATATATTATGAATTACATCGTCAAAAATTAAAGCCATGTAATCCACTTTTTAGAACGCAATTGTTTAACTTTTTTTCTTTACGTTCATTATTAAGACAATCAAGAAGCGGTTTTTTTCACGTTCAATCGCTTCCTGTTTTCAACAGTTTAAATTCTTGATATGCTTCTTTACGTTTCACTTTTAGTTCTTTAATTGTATCCTTAATGGTACGTGTTTCTGCCTTTGCAGTTGATCTAGTTTTACGCTTAATAGCTTTAACAGAATCTTGTAAATTTTTAATTTCTTGATCGAGAACTTGATAATCGCTTTGAATAGGCGTAATAATTTGAGTGCTTTTTTCTCTAAAATCCCTATCAATTTCAACTAATTTATTCCATAACGTATGACGATTATCAAGAGCTTCATCAAATAGTTCTAATCCTTCAACTGGCTCAAAACAACGGTATTTAAATACTTTGGTGATAGATACCTTATTCATTTATTACCTCACGGGTTTATATTCTATATTTTCATATATAAAATCATAATTATATTAATATATTTATTGTTTTATAGTTTTATATATTAAACATTTTATATTAGATAAATACTAAATGCTTAATACATACAAGGCTATCGTGTTACCCATTTCATGCAGCCAATACGTAAATAGTGCATTAAACCAGTAGGGCTTAACGAATACCAATTTTCTCTTTCCTTAGCTCGCTTAATAAACCCACCAAAGCTATATTGAACATCATGATTAAGAGTAGTCGATTCATCAATAAGTATTAGGCCTGCATCGCCAAGCATACTATCAATTGTTTCACGATAAGTATTGTAAAGAGTTCTAGGCATCGCATAGTACAAATATTTGACATTTTTACAATCATGATACCGTTTTTTATTAAAGTCATCCTTAAAATCTTGAAAATTTGTTTTAATTTCAACTTCTGTTAAAAATTGTGTTTTCATGGAAAAATACACAAAATCAGCTTCATATTCAGTATGACCTGGACAATACATACTAACATTAGGGATACAAACATTATTTAAAAACAAGTGTTTACCAAGGACAAATTGTATATCTTTTTCATTCATAATAGAGCCTCTTTATCATTTCTATATTTCTTTTAATCAATTAAATCAGCTATATAATCAGCATATTTAAACAATCTTTTGCCACAATCTGCACACACGCACCATTTATTATAAGAGTACGCTAAACCATCATACATAGCATCGTTTTCACATTTTTTCCCTGATAAACTATGTACATAAGGTACAATACCAGTTACTTTGCGAGAACAATAAATTCTGTAGAACCACAAATAGGACAGTGACCTAGTTGTTTGATATTTTTATATTCATTCATAAACATTTACTCTTTAATATAATATACAACATTAATAAATATTTTCTCTGCATTCATTCACAGCTAATATTGGATCAATCTTATAGGTATCAACAAATTGATTAAGTAGAGATGCTTTTAAATTATCAAATTTTAGAAATGTATTGGATTGTTGCAGTTCGTTTAAATATAATGTAGTCAATTTATCTTGTCCGACTAAAACTTCTAAAGGAACCCCGAAATAGGTTGCTAACATATATAACTTTTTATATCTAGGAAATACTGCTCCTGATACATATTTGCTAATAAGAATAGGGGATACGTCAATAACAGAAGCCAATTCTTTTTGTAACAAATGATCACGATCCATTAATTGACGTAAGCGCACCTTAAAAACAATTTTACTCATATAAAGCGCTTGTTTAAGCTGTTCATTAGTCACAATTAATAGAACCTCCTTTCAATGATTCAATTAATGGAGCAATATGACCAATGTACAGTTTCTTTTTGGCTCGTGTAACAGCTACATATAACAAACGACATTCAGAATTATTTTTGATACGTACAATTTGTTTATCACCTTCTTCTTTAACTGTATAGCTAGTCGATTGAAAATCGGATGCTAGCATAACATTATTCCATTCTAATCCTTTGGATCTATGAACAGTTGTTATAGATACATCTGGATTTGTACAATGACACTCTTCTACGGCTCGTTTTACTGCTTTATAGCCACGTGACTTTTCTAATAGGAAAGCTAGGCATAAATCAGAATCGTTAAACGCAATACAGTATTCAGCTAATTCATCATAAGAATCAAAGTTTTTAAGGGCCTCATTTTCAATATCTAAATTGCCTTTTTTAAGATGCGAAATATCTCTAACGGTGTTAACTAAATTAGTTAAACCATCTAAATTATGAAGATTAATTCTTTTATCAGGATATTCCAACATATAATCAATAGCTATGCTAATAGCCCCTGCATTAGTCCGTGTTAAAATCACATCAATATCGTCAGGATATAATGTTTCAGAATCTATTAGCCCAATATCTGGATTACCACCAGAAATAGTTTCAGGGGAAGATAGATAGTTTAAACAAATCAGCTACAGATGCAATATTTTCACCAAATCTAAATGATTTAGTTAAATAACACATATCACCATCAATGCGTTCCATTGCATTGACAGCACCTCTCCAATCATAAATTTGTTGGTATGGATCACCTACAAATATAATTCTTGTATTTGTTTGAGCATTTAAAATAGATAGCATTAGGCCATCTGTATCTTGTGCTTCATTAAATAAAATATAATCATACGGTAATTGAGGTGCTTTTAGTGCAAAGATTTTCAAATATACATCATGAGGAATTTGAAAAATTCCTTTAGGACTTTTAAAATCCTTCCAAACAGCCTTTACATAAGGAAATAAGTTAGATTCTAACCACTTAATACTTTTTTTATCTAGCATAAGATTATCATATGGTAATACGTGTCTAGCAGCATATTCCATAATCCATTTTTTAGGTGTCGTATCTTCACTACGGCAATATAGGCCAACAGCTGCTTTAACAATATTAAATTGACGAGCAGGCGTTAACGTTATGCTTCCTTTTACTTCTCTTTTTAAGATTTCATTATATTGAGTAAAGGTTAGTTTTTGTACTGAAAGTGTAGTATTAATAAAATCAAGAAAGTTATTCAGCATAAAAAAATGCGTATAACGCAATTTTTTTATAATATTTTTGCTAACCTGGCGATACGCTAAACTATGAAAGGTTCTAGCTTCAACATGATTAGGAAGCTTTGATTTAGCTTCTTCAGCAATACCTTTATTAAAGGCCAAGTAAATTCCTTTACGATATTGTTTACTTAATGCATCTGCAATTAATATAATTGTTGAAGTTTTACCTGCGCCTGCAAAAGCTGCTACACGTAGTTTTTCACCTTTTTGTAACGCTTTGCATTTATTAATAATCAATACCTGCTCTTGTGTTGGATCAAATACATGATTCATAACTGCCTCCAGGGCTTATATTCAAAATATAAAATAACAAATAAATTAAACTCTTTATATATTTATTGTTTAGATAATCCAACTTAATCTATATCAGTAACTATTATGTATCTATAACGCAACGAGAGGCGCTGTAGATGTGCTAAACTCACTACTATATACACACTGATATAGAATATAAGTTGGAATACCTATTAATATAGCATTAGCTATACTTATATTATACTATATATGAACTAAAAAAGCAGCTAAATCAAGGCTTTTTAGTTCTTTTTCCTTATATTTATTGTTAATAGTTACTAGTAAAAAACACGAGGTGTTCAGCCGAGTGTTTTTGCTTGATTCTGTAAATCAGATGTGTTAACAGGTATTGTAGAGCCAGAGCGGAAGCGGAAAACTCCCTCCCTACAGGCGCACTAACCCCTTTTTTATACTGGATTTAATGGTAATCAAAGGGAATATAAAGTGTATCTGTAGGAAGAGAGCAGAGTAATAACAGGCACCGTTTCGCCGTCGCATTGCTATCAATCCCTGACTCCTAGCGTTTCCGCCATCTAGCTTCATCATTTCCCAGTCCTGCCCAGGAACTCCACTAAACCTCCATGCCCGTAAGCATCAGAACATCCACCCAGACCGTTTAGGCAGTCATCGCCCATCACAGCAAGATCTACCAGGGATAAAAAGATCCTTTCAGAATGGCTAAAGTTCCTAGCTGCTCCCCTTTGACATTCGTGGGGACTACGAAGTGAAGTTTTACAAGTGCTTCCTTACCACCTTGGTTCCGTCTATACAACGACGTGTTCTCTTATAATATTGTGTGATACAGCCAATAATTAGAAATCTACCGATAGAAAGCGAGTGCTTTTTCCATCTGTTTATTTCTAAACCGTTTATGACAAAAGCCATGTAAACGCATTGCTTCCCATAAACTAATCAAAATATTGCTTATTTTGAGTTCTGAGCCAGTTTTCCATGTATCTATGATACTTTTATCATAGATAGCAACTAACAGGCCGTATAGCTCAAAATTAGATGGTGAAAAGTAAAAGAAATAATGTAAATCGCCTAACATAGCATATGGATCGTTATGTAAATGACGATATGCATCATTTAATTGTTTGCAAATTTCATAATTGAAATCTAAGTTAGTTTGTTTCATGCAACACCCTCCTATTACTAACTTGCAAAAACTTTATAATTCCCAATACGATTATAAAGCATTTGCAAATCAGCATAAGAAAAACTTATGAAAAAATACAAAAAAGCTAGTGACTACACCCTGTAATCACTAGCTTAAAATGTCCTATGTATGGTATACTAACCTTCATAGAACAAGTAAAAGCGGATTAGTAGTGTGTTTACTAACGCCGCCCTATGAAGAAGGTTCCCGCCAACTTCATAGGACTTGTTCTTTTTATTTTTTTATAAATGTATCTTCTGGTTGTACTGATTGTCCCATATGAGCTATTGTATGTTTATCGTCAAAATTCAAAACAATACGACCATAAATATTATATTCTTTTTTCTTTTTAATAACATCAGATGGATCTTCTTCAAGAGAATTATAAGTTTTATCGTATTTATACATAGAAGAGATTTGCTTTCCATCTGTATAATTTACAACACCTTTATATGTGAAATCATTTTCTTTCTCTAAAACAATGCTACTAATTCCTGTTCCTTCTTGTTGTTTCGGCACCCAAGTCCCTGAAATACCATCAGATTTTCCACATCCACTTAATGCAAAAATACAAATAATCCCTAATAGTAATAAAACTTTTCGCATTCTAACCCTCCTAATAGATACAAAAAAATCGCTAGATTCATCTAGCGATAGAATAACTCTATGAATCTAATAGTGTGTTTATTATCAATATTAACCTGTTCCCGCAAGTCAATACATCACTTCTGTATATATTTATACTCATTATTAATGATAAACTATAATTTGTCAAGAAGAAAACCAAAGAGGCTATTACCTCTTTGGTTTTTATTATTTCATCGCCACTAACATTTGTTCAGCAATTCGCTGAACAACAGATACGCATACACTATTGCCTGCTTGTTTATATAAACGACCGTCAGCAATATCAGGTAATATAAAAGATTCTGGGAATCCTTGTGTATTAAAACATTCTTTAGGTGTCATTTTTCGTATACCTTGTTTAGTTTTTACAAGACATACATTATGACCACCTTCTCCTTGATTGGCCGTCAACGTAGGCACAACACCACTCATATTTTTACGGACATATTTCCTACGCCATTGATATACAGCATTAGAATCATCCATTGCTGCTACGAGTTTATCGTATATATCTCCTTTGTATTTTCCTTTAGTGTACAAGTATTTCTCATCAACAGGATTGATAAAATCAATCACATCATGAATCGTCTTTTTCAGAGGAATTGGTTCAGGGAATGTGAATTTTTCAAATACTTTTTTAGTTCTAAAGCCCACAATATAAATACGTTCTCTATTTTGAGGAATATTGCCATATTCCATAGCGTTAAGCACAGCATATCTAACATGGTATCCTGCATCCTTTAGAGCCTCTAAAATTACTCTAAAGGTATTTCCGTTATCATGACTAACTAAGTTTTTTACATTTTCCAGTAAAATAGCCTTTGGTTTTTTAGCTTTAATAATTCTAAGTATCTCAAAAAAGAGAGTACCTCGGCCTTTTTCATCTTCAAAACCTTTTCTATAACCTGCAATAGAAAAAGCCTGACAAGGGAAGCCACCTAAAATAATGTCTATATTAGGGACTTCTGAAGCCTTAACATCACATATGTCTCTTTGATCTACTTTGATAGGAAAGTTAGCTTCAAATGTTTGTATAGGGTATAGATCTATTTCATTTGCATAGATGGTGCGAGCTTGTTTTGTTAGTTCAAAGCCTAAATCAATACCACCAACACCTGCAAAGAAAGAAGCAACAGAATACATTTATAACATCCTTTCTTGCCTAATGAATAAATTACTTAGTTTATTATATAATAAATTAAATAAAAAAGCAGCACGCTGCAAATATAACCGTGGAAAGAATGGATGTATTCCAATCCTTTCCACGGTTATAATCGAGTAAAAGTTCGTTTTCTTAAATCAAATAAAAATGATGGTTGAATATTGAATGGTTTAATAATTTTATCTTCAATATTAAATCGAGGCCGTCGGCCTGCTTGTTGTTGCTCTAGCACAGTTTCCGTTGCATTCACATAGATATTTCCAAGGGAAATATTATTAATGCCTGTCAAATAAATTAACAAAGTGTCATTTTGTTTATTTAATTTAACGAAAACTAATTCGTCAAATCGTTCACTAGGACTAAATGATGATGGGCCAGTAGAACTACTGCCTTTAATCTCAATAATTCGATTCCCATTGGGATCAATAGCATCACCAGAACTGCCCTTATTAAGAAAATAACCACAGGTATAACAAACGATATTTTCACTGATTTCACTAGGAAAATTAATACCTCTAGTACTTAATGTAGATAACATTATGTCTAGGGTTTTCCATTGAAAATACACATCAATAGTAGTTTGAATCCTATGTTCATCTACGGTAATTAAATCATAATCTTTAATTTTTGTCATAGTAAGACCAGATGGAATACATCCATTTAAAAGAATACCATAACTATATATGAATCCGCCATGATACGATATATAAAGTAAAAAACCCACAGTCTAGCCACCGTGGGTTTTTATTGTTTTATCTGAAGCTATCCAACTTCTAATTTAATTATATCTGCCCCAGGAAACAGGTGCAAATCATACTTTAAAACAGTTTTTTTATTCTAAACCTGTATTTGTTAAATTTCTCTGGAAAATTTCTACTTTACTTAATATATCAAGCCATAAGTCTTGATATTCTTCTTTTACATTTACTACTTGTCTAATAATAGATGATTTATTCGTAATAGTCTGTTTATGTGTCCTTATAAAACTATCAAATCGTAAATTCATAAGTGGATAATCAGAAATTTGAATAGCTACATCATATTCTATATCAACATTTTCCCTATGTGATACTTTAGAAACAGGCAATGTAACAAAATCAGTATTATCTGCCTGTCCTATAACAAGCATTGGTCTTTCCTTAAATTCGTTCCTATTAGTTCTAATATTATAATAAGGAAAAGTTGCAATACAATACCATCCTATCATATGGCACCTTTTATAAATTCTGTTTTATCTGCATCTTCAAATTCATCGTAATACATATCATAAACAGAATCATATGGCCTAACCTTTTTAGCATCTTCTCGTATATCTTCTATTTTTATAGGTCTTGAACCATTTTCATTTTCGCCAATCCCTATTCTAGCTTGTTTCCAAGAAAATTCTTTGTGTGACAAATCGCTAAGTTTCCATGGTTCATAACCGCCATACTGCTGAATTATATTATTAACTACATATTTAGCTTCATTAGAAATACCCTTATCATTTTTTATCGGTATATCTGTTCCCGTAAATGCATCTCTTACATCTCTACTTACAGGGCCATATTTCCACCCCTCAAATGATTCTTGAAACATAGCTTGTCCTGTAATAGCTAGATTTTCTCGTTGGGTGAAGTAAAGAAGTTTATGTAATTTCATTTCATCTATTGGCGTTCCAGATATTTTCTTATATGTGTCAACAATATATTTTGCTACATTTAGTATTTTTTCCATACGCTTCACTCCTTTCCATCTATGTGTTTATTTTCTCACATTCAATTCATTTAATCTAGTCCGTCTTAGTATTTTCTTTACCATATAATCATTCCATTTTTTTTAGATAAACGCAAAAAGGGACTGTAATAAAACAGTCCCTTTTTGTATGTATTTAGAAATTCGTGTAAATTTATAAAATTAAAAATGTTAGATTAGACTAATTCTAGTTCCTCCTTTAATGCACGTTGTAATATACGTGAAAAATTTAATTGTTTCTCTTCTGCTTTATGATTTAACCAACTAGGAATTGATAATGTTTTTTTTACGGACTTATTATCTGTTCGTTTTAAATATTCTTCTTCGTCCCATTTTACTAAATCAATAAATTCTCCATTACCACATCGTATAGATGTTGGATCACTAGCTTTAGGAAATGCTTCACCCTCTTCACTTAAAGAAAATAAATAAAGACCGAGAGCATCTTCAGCCATTTCAACAGATTCAGATAATGTATCCCCTTCAGTAACGCAACCTACTAAATCTGGAAATACGACTGTATATCCACCAGTTCCATCTGCACTAAAAAGAGCAGGATACATTTCCTTTCTCATTTTGCTCCTCCACGTTTTTCATATTTATTCTAATCATACCAAAATATATTGAAACAAGAGGACTACTTGAGCCCTGCTTGCTTCAAAATTACACTTAACGTCTTTGGCTTTAAATCTTGACTATGTAAGGGAATCGTTACTAAGCCTTGTTTAACAGGATGTTTAAGAATATGATGTGAGCCTCGTATTCTAACAATTTTCCATCCATCTTGTTCCAAAGTTTTAAGGAGTTTTTTGGGTGTAATTAGAATCATCTCCTTTTAAACTAAAAATATTACATTTATATTATAATACGTATTCATACGTATTACAAGTTATTATTCTATTTTCTTTAATAATAAGTTAAACTCCACATGACTAAAGTCATAAGATTATTATTTCAACGACCATTAACATTGCTAAAAGAGTTTTTGTTTTACACGATTGGATTATGTATGCTATAATAATGACAGGCAAAAGAAGTAAAATTTAAACAATGTAACACAAAAGACCCATGGAGTCCAATTCCATGGGTTTTTCTAATGCTATACGTCAGCACTTAACGAGGTTAGTTGCTAAAGAAATACATAAAAGCGACGTCTAACCATTTGCAAATATAGTAGGCAACTATATTTACCATAACGGCTTTCCAAAAAGAAGTAAAATCACACAATATAACACCTCCTCCCCGTTGCGGTTTGGAGTTTAGCAACAATTTATTATAACATTTATTCTAAACCTATATTTATTAATAAAATCAAAAATATAGATTAGAATAAATTTATAGAAAAAAGTCCCATGAAATAGATTCACAAATGACTAAAAACACTTATAAACTAAGTGTACTGTTTTGTTTTGAAATAGTAAGCTTAATCTTCTTTTTTTGTTCTAGTTCTTTTTCAAAATATTGTAATGTACTATATTTTAAGAGAACCTTGCTATCAGGAAGAGTAGGATGTAATTTAGCATAATCAAACTTTTTAATAAAATGTTTGAATCGTTGCGTTACATGATACTCTTTTCCTTTCAATGCATTAAATTCATGGCGCCTAATAATTGGCGAGTGCGTTGTATCTATATCTTTTAATTCAATTGGAACGGCCTTAGTAAAATCTAATCCACAAAATTCTTTTTTATTAGACCAAAAAGCAAATTCATGATTAATATAAGACCGCAAAGGAACCGCCCAAAGTTTATGATTACAAGGAATCGTAAGTTGAACATAAGGACGATCTGATTTGCGTAACATTTCAGGAAATTCAGATGAAGAATGTCGATTAAAAAAATCTTCTGTCAAAAATATAAATTTCATAGATTCTCCTATACGATAAAAGCCCCCTTAATTAAGGGGGCTTTTTCATCAATCGAGCTTTTTTTATTTTACGAGGCGCGCTCTACGACCTCATCAACAATCAAGCTTTTTTTGTTTTACGAGGCGTGCTTTACGACCTCATCATCTTACTTAATTGAAATGCTGCGCATAAATAGTATACCAATTTACACGCAGTCTTTCAACATATTAAAATTCTACAAAGCCCCTACCAGGATTAGAATTTACATTTAACCGTTTCAATTCATTTTTTTCTTGTTCTGATCTATTTTCTGGGTCAGACATTAGTTGAAAATTCTTTGTCATACGATTAGTAGCAGCTAACTCATTTTCTGTTTGAATAATCTTATCCTGTAATTCTTTATTAAGTTCACTAGCTCTTGTTTTAGTCATTTGTAACGTTGTATCTGTTCTAGTGCCATCTATTTCATTATTGACTTCTTGAATATCAAGAAGTCCTTTGGTATTTCTACCTAATTTTTGTAATGATTCAATAACAGAATTATTAGCATCAGCAATAGTAGATAATCCTGTTGCCATTTTTTTGAGATTCTAAATTAGCTTTAGAAATAATCTTATTATTTTTGAACTTTTTTATCTATATAAGCATTTTGATAATGAATAGCTTCTCTAGAATACTGTATTTCTGACCATCCTTTATTAGGATGGTCAAAATCTAAATGAATAAGACTATCGGACATTTTCATTACTGAATTGATATTAGAACGTAGTGTATTAACACTTTTCATAGTTGTATTTAATGAGGTTTTAATACTATTCATAGCTTGTTGAGCTTGTTTAACCGTATCAATACTATGTTGTAACTTAGCTTTGATTTGTTCTAATTTATCTTGTTCTTTTTTTACCCATTCAACAACCTGTTTATATCGAGATGAATCATGTACATTACCACCTCTAAAATGGAATTTCGCTTCTGCTACAGGTGTTTGAACGATATTCAAAAAAGAAAACATTAATGTAGTAGATACAATCACTTTAGCTATTTTTCGCATTTTCCCATTGGTTAACAAATTCAGTCACCCCTTCTCCAAATAACCAAATTGGTGTAACTACGGCTTGAATCTCATCTCGCTTAATAGGGCCAAAATAACGGCTATCATAACTACGAGTAGGAACATTAGCTACAAAATATTCATCACTAGACAACGTATAAACGCCGTTTTCTAAATGTTGTAATGGCATACCATTAGATGTATATGATAATGTTGGGTACGATTCTCCATTAATTTGAACATTAGAATCTGTAACAGTCATTATATCGCCAGGCATTCCTGCAATATGCTTCAATAGCAATTGCGGAGGCCGTTTAGCCCCATAAAACTGTTCTAATCTATGATTTTCTTTAACCATAACCAATACATCAGGTTTTAATTCTTGATTATGTGAAACCACATATACACCCATAGGCGCTGACGTCGTTATATTGACATAAAACGGACTATGAACAAGTCCATAACCAACACAAATATTAAATGTAATAAGGAGAACTATGGCAACGAAAAAAATTTTATCCCTTCGTTTCCAATCCTTTATAGAACGTTTTGGTTTTAAATCAGATAACCATTTCATAAAGGATTCTCCTTTCTATAATTTAGCTGATACTTGTAAGCCATCAGCAATTCGATTTGGTAATAAAATACCAACAACAACAATAACAATAACAAACAAAAATGCGCCTAATAATCCCATAATATCTGTAGCAATATATGAATAAGTATCCATTACTTTTTTCATAATAGTAAAGACAATACCAATACTCATCAATCGAATTGTTCCACTAATTAAATGGCTCATCATTCCTTCTGGAATAAAGCTTGTCGGTTTTAATCCTGCAAAAGCAAGGCCAAAAACAGAAAATACGGCTGATAAATAAAATTCTAAATATATAACTAAAATTGAGAATATTAAGATAACAAATAGAATTAAACCACTATAAGAAATAAACATATTGAGAAAGAAAAGACCAATATGATCAAACATTTCTGATACAGTTAAAGAACTAAGCCATTCCATTGATGGATTAAGAAATGCTATAAAGTGTTGTAATTGTTGATCTGGAGCTGTTATATCACCTATAGCACTAGCTGTATCAGGTGAAAATGTAAGATATGACCATTTAGCAGTGCCAATAAAAACTTTATTAACAATTAATTGCCAACTTTCTATCATAAGAGCTAAAAAGCCATATTTAACAATCCGTTGAGCAGCTCCAGTCCAAAATGCAGAATCTAATTGTCCTGTAATTGTAGGGCCCCTCCAAGCAAACATAGAAAAGTCAATGATAGCAAGAACTAATAATAATGGTAACGATACTTGTATCAAGCTTTTCATAGCCACAATACATCCATCTACAACAGAATCAACAATCGTTCTAATAGATGAACCCAATTTAAACATATAATCAAAATTAAGATTAAGATGGACATTAACAACTTTATTAAACATATCTTTTAATGATTGACCTACACGATGAATAACACCATTTCCTGTATATCCATTTAATTGCCAACCTGCTGCTAGTAAAATAGGGCCTGGATTACCATATGGAGTTGTATAAGAATCATCCATACCAGTAGCTAATGGGCGCCATTCAGCATGAACATGAACGCCTGTACTTTTCCCTGTAGATCCTGCATACGCTACAATTTGACCAATCGAAACATGATCTCCTTCTGAAACAGCTACGGCTGAATTATGACCTAATCTAAAAATTCCACCTTCATCCATAGCTATAACAACAGAATTACCATAGCCATCTTCATAATCTCCTGCATTAATTACTGTGCCAGAAACAGGAGAATCAACAGGTTCACCTTCTGGCATTCCTGCAACATCCATACCTGCATGATTTTCAGTTCCTAATCCAGTAACAGGATCAACACGTTCTCCAGGGTCAGATGTGACTTCGCCACTAATAGCAAATACAGTAGATGATGGGAAAAAAGCAATTGATAATGAAAAGATTAGTGTTATGCAATATAAAAATTTACGAGCGTAATTCATAGGCCATCACCATCAGTGTCTTGACCGCTTATAACCATTAAGAGCGGATACCTTTCCAGATATAGTAGAAGCTGTATTTTCACGAGCAACCGCATTTAAGAATGTATTCTTAGTCGCATTAATTTGATGACGGTAAGCACCTTTAGTAACAGTACCTAAATGATTAGCGGTACCTCTCATTGAATTAAAAATAGCACCTCTAACAGTATTTGAACTTGCAGCAGCTGCGCCACCTGCACGAATCGCATCACCACCAATACGAGAAGCATTAGCCATTCCTCTAAAAGCGGCTGCACTACCTGCACCCATAAATCTAGTAGTCATAGCACCTGCTCCTGCAGCAGTAGCAGCAGATTGTACTACACCTGCAGCAGATGCGCCCATAGATGGCGTACCACTTAACATACCAGAAATAAGACTAGGTAATTTCCAAATCAAGAAAGCATACATACACGCTTGTAATACGGCTTCAAACAATTTTCCATAATCGTCATTTGTAATCGCATCCATTTTGCTAATCATCGTAGACATAAGACCAAGAAGGAATATCATGATCATCAGCTTAACGCCAAAATTGACAACAGCACCTAATGCTTTCTGACTAATAAATGACGTATGACTATTAACACCGAATGGCAATAAGATAATAGATAAAGCCGTAGTTAAATAGAACTCAATGAAACAAAGAAGAACATTTAATGCAATAAACGCAAAAGCAATAAAAATAGCTAACGCAAGAATAATTTTAATAATTCTTCCTGGAATAGCAGCAATAGATTCACCTAATCCAGAAAATGGATTAGACGGAGCTTTTGCTTTTTTATCTTCTTCTGCCATTTTTTCAGCATCCTTATGTAGATTGCCATTGGAATCATAATAAGGAATATTTTTTTGCGAAGTAGCACCTTCAGCCATTGGAATATCATATATTGCATTATTCCAAAGTCGATACATCTTCTTTGTGCCTTCTACCATAATTGAGGAAGGCTTTGTTGCGGTTTGATGGGCTGAAGCAATCTGGCCAACTTTAACGAATGTATCTTCTACAGCCGTAGTAATAGGCCCCCAGTTAAGGATTAAAATTACAAAAAAGCTAATTTTAATCACTTTCCCCATAATTTCCCGCACCCGCATCTCACCAAAATATAGGCCCCACATAGCGGTTATATCTAAGATACCAAGAACAGCCACTAAGCCTAACGCAGCAGGCTTTAAGTTAACCATTCCTGTAACAGATGCATTTCTAAATGTATCTAATAACTGGTTTAGAAATGCGAATTGAACACCATCCATGTAAACCCTCCTATTTCCATAGAGATTTCATCAATTGAGATCTCGATTCATAGCCATTAGGAAGATCGTCCATAGACCCCTTCATATTGACAACGGATTCACTAAATTTCTTTGCAGCTGCAAAGTTAAATTCAGCCCTATTAGCATCTTGTTGCTGTTTAGCTTGTGATTCCATATTTTGGTTAGTCACTTGAATAGCAGTAAGTTTACTATTAAACCCTTCAATTCTAGCTGTTACAGCATTAATTTCAGCATTGATTTTAGCTAAATCACGTTGCCCTTCTGTATGGCGAGCTTGTTCACGAAGTTGCTTTAATTCATCTTCCGCTTGTGATAACCCCGCCATAATAGCTTGTGTTTCAGTTACAGCTTCTTTGTTATTTTGTTGCACTTGTGCATTGATATAGGAATTAGAACCTTGTAAAGCGCTATATGTTAAATTTTTAGGGTTTAAACCAGATAATGACTGGAATGTTTTATTCCATTTTTCTTCTGTTTCTTTAGCCACATTTTGAATATCTTTAACAGGGCTTAATAGGCCTTTAAATGAAGACTGTGTATTCTTAATCACACCATCGACTGCATTACGAGTACCATCAACGGCTGATAATACTTTTTTAGCATTATCAGACACGTCTTTCATGGATTGTGTAACAATAGATAAATGTTGTTTTGCAAGATTTACCTGTTCGTTTAATTTTTCGATTTGTTTCGCTGTATTTTCAATAACTTTAACCGTTTTAGCAACGTTTTGAGCATCAAATACAGGATAAGCAGCGTGTACAGAATACGTAGTCAATACAAATGCGCCAGGAATTAACATAACAGCAAGCAACTTTTTTGAACGAGGAAGAACTGATTTCATTTTTCCATTATCCAACATGATAACTCCTTTCTGGCTCTATGAGCGACTGGTATTTAGCCTTTTCTTCAGGCATACCTTTATAATCAAGCCAAGCTAGAATAAATTCATCTTTAGATAGATGATTTTTTTCTAATGCTTGAATTTTTAATTGATCTTCTTTAGATGTGGCCGTTACAAATGCAGCCTCTAATGGCTGTAACGCAAGGTCAAATACACGATTACCTTTAATTGAGGATACATAGTATTCTCTTTTTTGTGTCAATTCAGACAATAATTCAATTTGACGGCTATTTAAACCGAAATTGATATATTGTTGTTTAATCCCTTCAGCAGTTGCTTTAGGATTAGGCAAATAAATTTGTGTAGGACAGTTTTCACGAACTGTATTAGCAAGTTCAGGACTAGCCGAAATATCAGATAAGTTTTGCGTTGCAAAAATGATAGACGTATTCTTTTTACGCAAATCTTTAAAGTATTTCCGAATTTTACTTTGGAAGATAGGATTTGCAAAGAATAGCCAACATTCATCTAATATAATGAGGCCTGGCGCCCCATCTTCACGTAATTGACCTTCAATTCTATGGAATAAGAAATCAAGTACGCTAGGGACGATATTAGGCATTTTCATGACTTCATCCATTTCAAATACCTGCCAATTACCTTCACCAAATTTATCTGTACTGTTATCAAAGAGGCCACCATAGGTACCCCCTTCACACAAAGGCGCTAAGGCTTGACGAATCGCATGGTTTTGAACCAAGCGTTGGAAGGATGTGAGTGTACGCAAAGAAGGTTCCATTTCACGAAGCGATTTTAAGGCTTCATGAATTGTAGTTTTTACAATTGGATCAATCGGTACATTTTCCATCGTGAGGTAATTAATAATCCAATCATTAGCCCAAATAAATTCAACATCCTCATCAATCCGTGAAAGTGGTTGAAAGGCTAATGGATTATCGTCCCCCATAATGTTATAAAAGTTACCACCCATAGCTTTTGTTACAGCCCTAGAGGAAGAACCAACATCAAAAATAAATACACGAGCGCCAGGATACTTAGTAAAATGTGTTTCTATCATATTAAGAAGTACAGATTTACCAGAACCTGTAGGCCCTACAACAAACGTATGTCCAACGTCACCAACGTGTAAAGACAAGCGGAACGGAGTACTCCCAGTTGTCACCGTATGAAGCAATACAGGCCCCTTTAAATGGCTATTCTTTTTCTCTCCTGACCACACTGCGGAGGTCGGGGCAAGGTGAGAGAAATTTAGGGAAGCCATAAGGTATTTACGGACGTTATATTCCCACATACCTGGAATAGAGCCAAAATAAGCATCCATTGCATTGGTCGTTTCAAGTTGCGCTGTAAAGCCTTCTTGACGAATTTCTTTTAACGCAAATGCTGCTTTTTTATCAGCCATTTCAGGATCTTTATCAAGAACAACCAATGTCATTGTGTAATAACCATAGCCCACAGCATCCGTTTCAAGTAATTGTTGTGCTGTACTAGCTTCTTCTGCATAATTCAACATAGATTCGTTGACTTGATTAGATTCCTTATTACGAATCGCTTCAACAGCATATTGCAAAATGGTTTTAGCTTGTTGTTTAAAGTTATCTTCAATATCCTTTAAAACCTTCATGGCATCCATTTTAGATAAGGCGTGGTATCTACTAGACCAACGATATTCAAATCCTAAACGGTTTAGAATATCAAAGAATCCTGGATGAGTAATTGGCGGGAAGCTAGTAACAGAAATAACCCGCATATGTTTATCACCAAGTTTAGGTTCAAAACCACCAACTAATGGAGAATCCAACAAATAGGAAGATAAATACATAGTTGGCATATTTTTAATTGGTTGACGATGATCAGATACAGTACTATGTAAGTACTCTAATGTTTCATCTGGTGTCAACACTTTAACATCAAGGAATATATCATTGAACATATCAAGCATTTTATTGGTTTCTTCAATAAAATCACTTGTAGCTTTAGCAATTTCTTTCCAGTACTGATTATGCTTCTTTGTAGTTTCTTCTTTTGATTCAAAAAAAGATAAAAATTTCTTTGTCATATCAAAATTAGGGTGATACAAAATTGTGAAGAAATAATCATTTTCAAACTGTTTGCCACTGTTAAAGAATTTTTCACGTTCTGTTTCAATAACTTTTGTTAATGGAGCTTGAAAATCAGCAGTATCATACGCTTCAGATGCATGGCGTTGGTTTTCCATGTAGAAAACATAACCAGTAGAAGCACTTTTAATAATATTGTTGATAGCTGCGTGGTATGACTGGAGTTCTTCAATAGTAGAAGAATCAAGGTCAGGGCCACGGAATTTAAAAGTCAATTGCATTGAATCATCTTTGTTATAGACAATACCAGATTCATCAATCCGTAACCAAGAGATATATTCGCTTAATTTTGGATCACGTTTCACAAAATTCTTTTTGTGAAAGCGAAAATTAGACATCAATCCCATATAATAAACACCTTTCTATAGTAGTCTTATTCGGCCCTATAATAGTTTTTAGACCGTAAATAATGTGTAAATACATCAAAAAAATCAGCGTCCTGTGACGTAAAATATCTAAATAAAAAGTGGAGGGCTATACCAATTACACCAATAAACCATGTTCCCAAAATGATAACTGCAAATACACAAATAAACACATTTATAAGGAACAATCTACGAGGTACACCACCCCAAGTTTGACGAACATATAAAGCCCTAAATAAAGGGGCCTCACCTGTTCTATAATCACGTTCGACCATCCTGCCTCCTTAGGGAATTAAACACCCTGTAATCATTGCAATGGCTTGTGGAGCCGCGATTGCGGTTCCTACGCCAAATATAACCCCAAAAAATCGTCTAGCACCTTCTTGATGATGACAGCCACTTAAAAAGGTAATGGCTGCAACAGCAAGGCCAATCGTACCAAGAGCTAAGGGTAATGGGCCTGAAAATTCTAATGAGAGTGGCAACAATAGTAGATCATATATAGGGAGCGAAGCCGCTCCCCCATTACTTGCAAAGGCCACAAATGGAGAGCAGGATAGGAATATTGTGCTTAATAGCTTTTTCATTCACTACACCTAACTGCCTTATAGGCTTATATTCATATCATGTTAAGGAATTACGAAACCAGAACCAGTGGCCCCTAAAGAAAGCATATCCATTAAGGAAGGAGCGGCTAACGCAATAGAAATAACGAAAATCAACAAAATAAATTTACGAGTACCATCACCACCGTTACCAGAGAATAAGGCAATCGCAGCACCAACGATACCCATAATCCCCAAAATCATAGGTAATGGGCCTGTAAGTTCTTGCATTAATGAACGTAAGAACTGTGTCCAAGGCCAAGCATGACCACCAAGACCTGCTGAACCTTCTGTACTATAAGCAAAAGACTGCATTGTAGCTGCTGCTACAATCATCTGGGTACCTACCATAGTAGTAACACGTTTAGCTTGTTGTTTTAATTTTGTAGAGTTCATAAGAGAATCCTTTCTTAAATCAGCATTAATCAAATGAAAATGTTGGTAATACATGGGCCCGTTTTTGAAAAATTTCCTTAGTTGAGTTCGTAGCAGATGAAATAGTCATCATCATAGCATCTACCATAGGTTTGTTATATACACCTGCATAAGTAGATGCCATATCACTTAATCCTGCTAATTCTCTTAGGATTGTATTCACACGCTTTTCCGCATAGTATTTAAATTTTTCTTCTTTTGTCATATCTTTAACAGGTTTATCTACTTTTTCAACATCAATTGTGTCATCCTGTTCAGATTCATCAGAGGTGGGTTGAGTTACACTTATATCGTCAACATCTGGCTCATAAAGCTCAAACGGATTTTTAATATCTTTATGAGTATATTTGTGACGGCTCATTATGGTTCACTTCCTTCCTTATGGTAAATAATACTTGTGTCATATGATTCTGTATGACGGTTAAACCCCTTCACTTCAATAATGTCACGAATAAAGCGTTTAGAAGGGCCATTAGGAATATCAATACGGCCAATATCAACAATTATATTGACAGCTTGACCTAACAATTGTCTAAAATTGCCTTTAGCCGTTGGATTTTCATAAATTAATGATTCCAAACGATCTAATCCTTCTAAAGCCCCATTTGCATGGGTTGTTCCAAATCCACCTGGATGGCCAGTATTCCATCCTTTTAACAAATCATAAGCAGAACCATCACGAACTTCCCCAACGATAATTCGATTTGGAGAATTACGCATAGATAGCCAAATCAATGTTTGCATCGTTACGCTTTTATTCGGATCAGCATCTACTCTTGTTTGCATTCGTAAACAATCATTAATATTGGATTGTAATTCGCTTAAATCTTCTAAAATAACCGTTCGATCATATGGCGTATATAATTCAACACACTTCAATAATGTGTTAAGAAATGTAGTTTTCCCTGTACCAGTCCCGCCTGTTACTAATATATTTTTATGTTCTTTTACGGCGTTAACTAAATAATCAGCGCCTTCTTTTGTAATAAACCCCTTTTGAATATATTCTTCAAACGAGAATATAGTAGATGCTTTTTTACGAATCATAAATGTTGGATTCCTAACTAGCGGTGGTAACTGTGCTTGAAAACGAGCATTTAACGAATACAATTCACACCCCAAATGTGGACGATCATTATTAATAACTTCATTAACAGCACCTGCCACCGCCTCAATAAGAACTTTAGATTCAGACGGAGATAAGTAAATATCTGTTTTTTGTTTCCCTGTAGTTAAATCATTAACAAATACATAGCCATCTTCATTAACATACACTTCCCCAATTGTATCTTGCTGTAATATAGGCCATAATCGACCGAATGAATATTCAAGCATACTATTAACTTTTTTATTAATAGCTTCTTGTGTGTTTGTTTCAGTCATCTTATTCACCAACTACTGGAGTAATATCTTCAGTAGGTTCAGAAGATAGAGATTCTAAATATGCTTTCCCTTTCGTATAGAACTCATCTAAGGCTCTATTTTCATCGTCAGAGGCCTTTATATACTCATTGGCATATAATAACGCCCCTAAACGAATTTCAACGCTCTCAAAGCCAAATTCTGAAAACATTTCATTAGCACCAGTAGCTTCAGCTATTAAACTATCTTTTAAGATTAAACTTTTAAGACGTTCAATTTCTTGTTCATGTTTAATAATCGCACTATCATGTTTTTCTAATCGTTTTTTTGCATCAATAGATTTTTTTAACGCTGTAAATAGCGTATTTTTTTTAGCCATATCATCACCTAAATTATTTTTTCAATTACAATATCATCTATCGTATCAATGGAATGTTTAGTTTCTTGTGTTGTTGGTTGTGTTTGTGTGAGAGTTGTAGGTTGTGTGTTAGGAGAGTTTAATTTTGGAATAACATCTGATTTAGCAGGTGCATTCATAACACGAGAACTGAAATACGAATCCATATAATACTTTACTTTTTCAGTCAAAATAGGCTTTTCGCCAGTCATAAAAATTAATTCTTTATCGCCCATCCGTTTTGATTCATCAGCCGTCATTAAACTTTTAGCAATATAGCTATTACTATGGGATTTACCTTGAAAGAATCCAGGTTGTTTAGACCAGGTTTCCACTTCTTCAGTATATTTACCAAGCTGCTTTTCAATTTCATCGGCTGTAACCGTATCATTCGGAGCATAAAAAATCTGAATATGACAGTTAGTTACAATAGAATTTTCTTTTGTGTAAATTTTTTGTAACTGCGGTAAACCTTGACATATCATAAACGCTTTTAATCCATACCCCGCAATGTATGCTAACTGTTCTTCAAAGGTATCCATACGACCAAGTGCAGGAAATTCATCAAGCAACAATAAACACCTATGCTTAAAGGTATCAACTTGTTTACCATTTTCAAATTTCATATCTCGAGTATTATGGCGAACAATCATTTCAACAAGTAGACGGAATAATGGTTGAATGCGTTTAATATCAGAAGGCGGAGTAATTAGATATAACGTAACAGGATCCTTATAGTTCATAATGTCATACAATGTGAAATCACTTTCATATGTATTCATAGCAAGAACAGGATCAGAATATAGGGTTAATAAGGCATTAGCGGTAGAAACAACGGAAGCCCGTTCATTTTCCGCTTTTGAAGCAATATCAATAAATGATTCAAACGCAATAGGATGCGTTGTATTAAGACCTGGAACAGTTAGATTAGTAGCTTCTGGATATAAAGAACGCATATGTTCTGTAGTGACAGTAATCATTTTGCGTTCTCCATAGGTTTTACTATTACGATCAGCATCAATCGTTTCCATTGGCATACCTTCTTCTGGCCAATGTTTATATTGTGTTAACGATTCAACGGATTCAAGAACCCTAACGCTTTATAATTTCCAGGATTATCTGGATCTGGTACTAATGAATTTTTTAATGTACTTGCTAATTGATTTAACGTTAGAGGTGCATTTTCTGTAGGATTAATAATATGTGCATAATGCATATGACATATCAATCCTACAAGCAAGTTACGAGCAGATAATTTCCAGTGATCCAAATCGCCTTTCCCTTCAGGGTCAACAATAATCCCTGCGACGTTCTGAATGTCACTAATTTCATATTTTGTACCAAATCGAACTTCATTAAATGGATTAAATCGTGCAGACGTGCCATCAGATGCTGTAGGTTCAAATTTTATAACCTTTTGCCCCATTACTTTTTGACGATAGCCTGCGGTTATTCCCCAGTTTTCACCTTTAATATCGGTTACAATACAAGACCCTTTCCATTCTCCTAATAGTGTTGGAACAATTAAGCCAACGCCTTTACCAGAACGAGTTGGGGCTAAGACAATCATATGATGCTTATCATCATGCTTAATATACTTGTATTTGTATAAACCAAGCTTTTTACCCCATGTCATTAGCCATGAATTAATTTTTTGAGGTGAAATCAATGTTCCTAATATATTAGTCAGTGCTTCTTTGCGGAGCAAGCCAGTTTCTTGAATACCGCAAATAACACCAGATTTTGGGAAGAATCCCATTTTCTTAATATCCGCAAATTCAGCATAGGATGCATTACCATGATAGTCTTTCACTGGTTTTTTCATGTTAGCAAAGCTAACACCAATCATAGCAACAATCCAAACTAATAAAGGTAATGCAGACTTCATAACTAACGAAGGAACATATTTACCAAATAAAGCAATCCAGACTAAATATTTGAAAAACCAATAATAAGGCGTTGTACCAATAGTAAATAAAGGTTGCCCTATTAGTGGATCATAATGAACATAAGAGGCTAATAGTTGGGTTGAACAAGCTAACGCAACGCATAATGTAATTAAGGCCAATAGAACCCTAATCATAACTATTCACCATAATAAGGTTCTAGGGCTAAATCAGAATTTAACATGACATTAAATTCAAATCCTGGACGAATAATAGCCGTTGCACCGACTTCCAATTTTTTCTTAACAATTTCATTGCCAGTGTTTAAAACATTAGAAATTGCATGATTAATGCTTTCTTGACCAGACGAGCGGTCATCAGAGCCACTTCCATCACTAGAAGAACCCGCAATACCTGCTAATAGACTGGTGATAAAGGATGCGCCAACAGCTTTACCAGTATGTTCAGAATACAAATCTTTTACGCCACCAAAGCCCATTGCATCAACACCTAGCGAATTGTTTAACGCAACACTATTACCATCAGGGAACATAATACGAGTAAATTTAACAGATACACGACCCTGCATTCATTCCACTACCATCATATTCACCAATTAGGCGAGAGCCAGCAGGAATCAAAATAGAAGAGCCTGTAATAGAATCATACACATTTTCACGAACTTGCGCTGTTACAGAGCCATTAAGTGAGGAATCAATACCAGTTATAAGTGTGACTGGTACAAGAGTACCTGTTAACAATACACGATCAGCGGATGTATAACTACTGTAATCAGGAGCACTTGCGGTTGTAGAAGAACTAGAATCAGAACTATCACTAGAATTAGAAACAGAATCACTAACAGCATTACCACCACTTAATGCAAAAGCAATGGCACTAGCATATGGATTATTGCGACTTGTGATAGAGCTACCACCTGCATTTCCAGATACCGATTGATAGTTAGAAGAACCACCACTAGAAACTGGAGCAGATGCATTATAAGAACCTGTTCCTACACGGTTAGGAACTTGTCTAACGGTATTATTACCGCTTGCTTGTGGTACAGATTGCGTACCTACAGGATTACCAGAACCAGGGGCGCCTGGTTTTTTCTTAGAGGCTGCATCTAGTTTTTTCTCATTATCATACTGACCCATTGATGCATAAGAATCAAATCCTAAATCAGGGCCTGCAACAGAACCGCCATTAGCACTATTCACGCCAACAGAAGAGCTTGCTTGATTGGAATTAGTCTTATTGCCACTATCCATGTTATGCATTACCATAGCAGCTGCTGAACCAAATGCAATAAGGCCTATCGCACCATATACAGCGCCTTTTTTAAAGCCTTTTACAGCAGGTTTAGTATCATCATTAGAGAATGTAGCTGCTTCTACATCATCATCAAAGCTTTCTGTATCATTAAGTTGTTGTTCCTCATCGGGTTTATGTTCATTACGAGATGCATCACCTAATTCAGCTTCTGTTTCAGAATCAAAATTAGTAAATTCTTCAGGTTCACGTTTACCTAAAACCTTAACCTTATTAAACAAATCTCTAATCGACATTATTTAGTTCCTCCTTTCTGTAGATTAGCAATTCTATCTTTTAGAGGAACCCAATCAATTGAATGATTAGGATTTGTTGTTGCAACACTAGTTACATTGCTCACAGGATTATTATCACTATCACGAGTAATAATAATACGAGGTTTACCTTGTATATCTAATTTAGCGTGATTAACGGTATCTTTAATAGATTGTTGCAAAGCCTGTTTAACTGATCCAAATCAGATGATTTACTTTGTTTGTCAGTCTTAATTTGTTCTGTATTTACTGATTGAAGAGGAATACCTACTTCATCATTAGGAACAGAAGGTACTATATCAACTTGATTAAGAGTTTGATTTAACTCTTTTACCTTAACAGGTTTAACACCTGCTTCTTTATTATTGACAACAGTTAAATACGAATCTGTTTTAAATCGGAGTTGTAAACGAGCTAACACGGTATCAATCACAATATAATGACCTTGCAAACGACTATTTACCATAGATAATTTGCCTTTTTTATCAACAGAATATACTACAGGTAAATTTCTAATGTTTGTTGTAGGTACTTCAATATATGTCTTAATACCATCATCCCAAATACTATTAGGAATTAACGTTTTCCGCACATTTTGTGCTTTTTCATACTTATAGTCACGATTGATTTGTTCTACTGCACTAGTAGATTTTTTTTGAGTACTACTTTGACTAATGGTAGAAGTCGAATCTACAGCAGGCGTTAGATTGTTAAAAGATACAACATCATCATAGTACTCATCTTGTCTAACAATAAAACGATACGAACGTTTATTAGTATTAACAATCAAGTTTGTAGTTTTAGCTTCTTTCACTACAGGTTTTAAGTATACATGAGGTGTTTGATCAACTACAGCCGTTGATACTTTCCAATCATCAGTATTACCTGCAACGATGCTAGTTAGTTTTTCATTACGTCCAAGAGTTAAGTCTGTTAAATACCCTAACTTACCACGAACTTTAAACTGATTATTTTGATCATACGAATAAACAACATTGGAACCTGTTAAATTACTGTCATGTGGCGTAATATAACCAGGTTCAATAGCAGCAAACGAAGTACCACCTATGCACATAGTGGCAAGTGACATAGCAATACATAATTTACGAGCTTTAGATTGCATTATTTGTCACCTGCTTTCTGATTTTGTTGTGCTGTATTAGCAGCCTTTTTAGCAGGTTCACTGCTTTGTGCAGCATTTTCAAGACTGAAGGAAATATCTGTAATTTTAATTCCAAGTGGATTTTTGTACAAATCAGCTTCAGTTCCTAATTCACCAGTTTTAATAGTAAACGTACCAATATAGTTTTGTTGAGTACCTTGACCACTATTAATACCGTAATCTACTTCTTGCCAACGAATTTGATATGTATTATCCGAGTTAGACAAGCGAGTAATACCGAGTACAGTAGGTTCTACTGTAGAAGAACCTAATTTGCTGAAATGGCCTTGTGATTCACTAATAGCATTAAGTTTTTTAGCTGCTCCTTCTGTTAGGAATATTTGAGCATCTTTCCAGTTCTTTTGATATACCACTGGATCAAGTGGTACTGTACGAACTTTTTTAATAAAGTCCGTTAAGAAGTACTTTGTTTCTGCCTCTGTGGGCTTATATTCTTGCTGTGTAACAGGGCCTACAGCATCGGTATAACCCGTCACTTTATCTGCACGAATAATAAACGGAATATATTCACTCCGTGTTGCCAAGTAGCCTGCTGATATAGATGTGACTAACGCTACTAGCGTTGCACCAACAGCAATCTTCTTGAACGTGTTTGCACTATCTAAGATACGCTCGACATATGAGAAGTGTTCTTCTCTACCTTTCAGGAACGGATCTAAGGCAGTGCCTCTTTCTTTAAAATCTGTCAAAGAAAATACCTCCCTTTTATAAAACGAGAAATAAACCAGATAATTAAATTATCTCACTATATCATAATCTATAATTCAGTGAATGACAATTAAAAAACTCATGTTATTTTAAAATAATATGAAACACTATTTTGAGTTCTAATTAGAATTCTTATTTTGAATTACTGACTATCAAAATTAGAATTTTGTGTAAAAACAATCAGAAAAAAAACGCTTTTTTTTCTAATTATTTTTATTATCTTTTTTTCTTCTTTTTTTAGGGGGTGCGCCGAGGTGCATAAATACTAGGGTTCCCAGACCCATATGTACCCATTTTTTTTGAGGTTGATGTACCCGTTTTTTTGAATTTGATGTACCCGTTTTTTGAGTTCAATGTACCCGTTTTTTGAATTTATCCACAGGCCATTTTGTAAAAAACTTAGATTTATAAAAGTTATCCACAGGAATAAACCTAGATTATACCTAGCTTTATAGGTATGTACCCATAGTAAATAATACCTATTTTTTTAGTTACAAAAAAATGGGTACTTTAATAGAAGAAATACAGATATTATCTGCTTAAAAAGATATTTTTTTGAGTAGTTCAAAAAAAGGGTACATTTAAGAATTTTATGTACCTATTTTTTGAGCCAATTTTAATAAGTAATAATTTACCAATAATTAAGTACCCATATTAATTTGACTAAGGCACATATAATAGAGTATACTTTGTATAAATAAATTAACAATAATTTGAATTTTTTTAGATATTGTAATTTTATGCATATGAATATAAGCCCAGGAGGCAAAGATGCGACGAAAAAATAGTACAATGTTATTAAAATATCATAACGATCTTAATCAAATTACATTAAAGGGATTAAATGCAAGAGAATCTAATGTGTTTTTTGCTATTTGCGCCATTATGAAAGATCACGGGCTAAATGAATTAACTTTGAGTTTTAATGATTTGAAAAAAATCAGTAATATTACAGTGTATGACGAAAGTGAACTAATTAGCATAATAAAAGAGACATATCAAAAATTAATTAGAGTAGCTGCCTATTATGAAACGGATACTACTTTTGGTGGATTTATATTATTTGATAAATTTGAAGGTAATATTATCACGAAACAAATTACAATTTCAGTCAATCCTAAGTTTGCCTACATGATTAATGAGTTAACTCAAAATTTTACAGTCATGCAGCTAAAAGAATATACTGAACTACAATCTAAATACACTAAGAATTTATATCGTCAATTACAACAATTCAAAAAAACAGGTGTATATGTTGTTGAAGTGGAATATTTACGGCACATACTAGATATTCCTGATTCTTACGATATGCGTAAAATTACACAAAAGATAATTTCACCTGCGATTAAATCATTAAGTACAATTTTTAAAGATTTGAAAGTTGAAAAAATTAGAGAGGGCCGTTTTATTAAACAATTACGATTCGTATTTAAACCATTTAAAATTCAAGATACATTTCCTAACAATCAATTATCTGGAGTAGCATTGAGTGGTATGGAAGTAAAAAATAAAGTTGTTAAGAAAAAATCAAAATCTGAAGAAAATCAGATACCAACTTTAACAACCGCTCAACCGCCGAAAGTTGTAAAAGAAAAAAAGACGAAACAAGAAATATTATGTCCATGTTGTAATCAACCATTATCACTAATTACAAGTGGTGAAGAAATTTTTTACGGACACAAAAATTTTAGATCATCTAATTGTCAGATGACATATTCTTCTATATCTGAAATTGAAGCATTCAAAAATAAATTACAAAATACAAATTTTAGATCAGCACAGCAAAGATATGAATAAAGAGTTTTTCTAAACAGATAGTAGATCTTATTAAAAAGTAATACTGATTTGTTTAATGATGGTGGTGGAAGAAATGGAAATGAACGTATAGTGTATTTTTTTAAAGAAGATTTTACTCCTCATAAAGTTCCTTATTCAGAAGAAGGTGTAAAAGCATTAAAGGAATATATCACTAATATACGAAAAGTAGAATCAAATTATTAGAACCGTCATTAGAAAAAATAAAAAAGTATATCATCTCATTGTATTGGTAAAACCAATACAGCAAAAAGAGAAGCTCACAGGGCTTCTCTTTTTTATGGCTCACCTATTTATTGAAAATAGATTCACCACTCTATTTACGAAAAGCAGACGATTTAGTAAAATAGAGATTGACAGAATGCCCATTTAAGCATTTCTATTTCTTCTTCAGATTTTTGCTCACAAAAACCACAGAAATGCGCATGGGCCACTTCCCGTGGAGGGTTCACTTCGTTCAGTAGCCTTCGGCAATAGAAAATTTTTTAGGACATAAAATGGCAACTTACTCTTTCAATATAAAATCACAACCTAAAACTAAATATGGTTCAAAGTTAAATGCAGCCGCACACTTTGATTATATTGATCGAGATGGAGCATATAAAAATCGTGAAGATCTTTTAGCTTATGGTTCTGGTAATATGCCAGATTGGGCCCCTACCCCTCATCATTATTGGGAAGCAGCTTCTTTATATGAACGAGCAAATGGAAATGCATATAGAGAAATTACATGGGCCTTACCATCAGAGTTGCCATTATGGGCGAATGAATCTTTGGTGCAAGAATTTTGCCAAGAAACATTCGGAGAAATTTACATATAGCTATGCTATTCATTCTAAAGATTCATCAGACCCTGAACATGATAATGTTCATGTTCATATTATGTTCAATGAAAGAGAATTAACTAAAGACCGTACTTATGATGATCCAAAGTGGCACTTTACACGATACACAGAAACAGATGGATTTCCAGTTGGATATTGTAAAAGCCGTGAATTTATGCAAAAGGCGACTGTACATAAATTAAGAGAAAGAGCTGCTGATTTAACGAATAAATACTATAAAGATTTTGATATGCAAGAACGTGTTGATCATCGTTCTTTTAAAAATCAAAAAAAAGCCCTCATTGAAGAAGGCCGTTTTTCTGAAGCAGCAAAATTTGATAATGTTGAACCACAACGTAGAATCCCTGCTGCACAATATTATAAAGAAAAAAATTTACAACAACATATAGAACCAGACCAAATTAATAAAATCCATAATGAAATGAGCAAAGAAGTTAGAAAACAACAAGAAGAGTTATATCAAGAATTTTATAATCAAAATGTTGTATATGCTGTCAATTTAAAAGATTATTTCGGTGATTTAAGACATCAAAATATTGATGCTGCAAAGCAACTACAAAATGAAATTAAAAAATTACGTAAAGACCAAGTTCCTGAACAAGCTATTGAAACATGGGCTAAAAATCAAATCGTAAAAGGGTACTCAAAAAAAGCTAAAGCATTAAAATCTATCATTGAAACTTCTCTTTGGAAAGAAAAAGAAGGTATGTTAAGTGTAGATGGTCGAGAAAAGTTAAATAAAGCAAAAGCAGATTTGGCAACATTAGAATCTAAGATTCCATTAGATTTATTAGAACAAAAAAAACGAGCTATCATTGAACATAATCAAGAAATTAATGATAAGATTAGACCGCTATATGGGAAGATTAAACCATTACAAGCTAAAGCTAAAAAGTATGATAGAATATTACAATACCTTAATACAATCCCTGATAATGCAGTAATAGCCCGTATAAAGGACAAGGGTATAATTATCAACAATAATAGTATAGATAATCAAAGCAATATTAATAAAACACAACAAAATATAGGTAAAAATCACAAATTACCTAATCCGAATCAAGAAAGACCACAACAAAAATCGTATGCTACAAGCCTAAATAAAGCTAAAATTATAGGTAATATTGCTAATAAAATTGAACGAAAAGTAGATAATATTGTAATTTCTAATGAAGGTGGCTTCGTTGCAACCAAAGAATTAACCGCAGAAGATATTCAAGAAATGGCTCATCATGGACAAGAATTATAAAAAAATAGTGCATTAGAGGCTATCTAATGCACATACTTTTTAGGATTGTAGATTTTGTAAATCTTCATTCCAATCTTTTGATTTAGAAGTTTGACGTCGTATTCTTAAATTAGAATATAAGTGTTTGAGTTCATTATAGAATTTATCTCCTGCTATATCATTGTCCGTACAGCACGTGATAGAACTAGGATTAAATCGTTCAATCAGTTTTTCAACTACTCTAGGTTTAACACCACCCATAGCAGTATAAACAATATTTGGATCTTGTTTATACAGGGTTAAATAGGATAAAAGATCTATTGGAGCTTCAAAAATATAGATAGATTTAACTGATGATTGATTAGAAGATATACAGTATCCATAATCACCATCAGAATCTATAAGAATCCCTTTAAAAGGCCCTTCTATACCTCTAACAATAGCCCCTTTAATAAGAGAAAAGTCTGTTAAGTCATAACATAAAAAGGCAACATTAAGATGACCCTTAATAGATATTCCTTTTATTCGATTAGCCTTAATTTCTTGATTAATTAAATCCCTTGATATACATCTGGATTCAAGGTAATTAATAATTTTATGATCGTTATTCCAGGCAGGTGGGATAAATATGTTCGTTTTTTTCTTATCTTCAGAAACAGAGTATTGATTTGATGAAATAGCACTGTTTTGAGGTATGTCATCATTAAATATCTCTTTAATTAGTTCAATAGCTGCTTGATATGAACAGCCTTCTGTTAACATTACAAATTTAATAACGCCCCCTTTTTCTCCAGTACTATGTTGATAGAAATAGGAATCTTTAATAATCAAGCCTCCAAAATTTTTTACTTTATAATTTCCACCATATCCATGTTTAATAATAGGTAAACCTAATCGGTTACATACTTCTGTCAACTGAATATTATTAAAGTTGATATAACTCACAATTAAACCTTCCTGCCTCCAGGGCTTATAATCAAAAGATAGCGGTAAACCTATAGTTTACCGCTATCTTTATGTAAAATATTACGGATTAAGCTTAAATCTGCATGAAAGCTTAATATTCCTTTCTCTTCATACGTATTCATTAGTTTTAGCCGTTTTTCCACGAACTGAATGAGGTCTAAAGGTAGAGTTAAGTGTTTATTATTATGATCAAAAGCTTCTCTATCAATAAAGTATTCATTGATAGGAAAAGCGTTTTGAATTAGAAGAACCCCATCTCTATTCATCACGTTAACAAACACAAGAAATCTATTTTTTTTATTAAGTTGTTTTGCCTCATTATACCAATTCTTATACTTATCATATTGGCTAGATAGCGGGATCGCCCATAATTCATTTTTAAATGGTAATACAAAATACATATGCTTGTTAGTCTTAGAATCCATCCATTCTAATCCAGAGTTAACAAGTTTAAAAAAATCAGATTTTATAAAATAGAAACCGATATTCATAATACACCTCACGCAACTTGGTAATTGTACACAATCTTTGCGTAGCTTCGTGTACGGTGCTACGAACACTTTCTATTCTATTATAAATACACTAATCATTCAAATGAAAAAGGCTAGGAAATAAATAGTTCCATTTTCTGATTGCCTCATTTTTTAAAGATGATACTACTTCATCATGATGACAATACGGACATTCAATATGATATGTAAGAGTTTGATCTCGTAAACTAAAATATATAGAAATTGTTGGTTTATGGCCACAGTAGCCACATAGTTCTAATTGTTCCATAGTTCAATTATATAAAACAACAAAATAATTTATTATTTTATTGTTTTATAATTTCAAATCGCTTTTCCCTTTAATAGACGGAAGAGTAATTGAAATAGCCTCCTTATTTAATTTAGGTTCAATTAATTTTTTTACATATATTTTTGGTACATATCTTGACCATATAAACAAGTATCAACCAAATATCCTCTGTAAATGTTTTAAAACCAGTTGTCCCTGGTATTCTCCAAATCAATCAATATATTTCTCCCCGTTAAAACAATAAAATAATTTATTTTTTTGTTGTTTTAATATTTTCTAGTGATGATTCATATTTTTTGACCATACGATAAAATGTTGAATGAGTAATGCCTAATTTTCTTCTAGCTTCAACAGCTGTATATTCTTTATTTTTCCATCCATCAAAGACGATAGAAAAGGATTCAGGAAAAGGAATACAAGGACGTCCAAATTTAACACCCTTCATATGAGCAGCAAGAATACCTTCAGACTGTCTTTTGTGTAATTTAGCTAGTTCTTGTTCTGCAAGCGTAGATAATACTTCAATGAGCAGATTATTAATCATTTCAAGCATGGATTTAGCAATTGAATCAGTAAAAGTAGAGTAATCAATCATTGTAGTTGGCACATCTAAAATACGTACAATAATATTATGTTCTTTAAAATATTGTAGTTCTTCAGAAATTGCTTTTTTATTTCTGCCTAGTCGATCTAATTCGTGAACATAAAGTTCATCGCCCTGACGTAAAGCTAACTTTAGAATTTGATACTGTTCACGATTGAAAGATTTACCTGATGTTTTATCTACAAATAAAAAACGTTCTTCCACCCCATGTTTTAACAATTCTTCTTTCTGACGTGCTATACTCTGTTCTTTTGTACTCACTCGAATATAGCCTAATTTCATCGTTCTAATCCGCCTCTCTCTTTTGATTTAGACAATGAAATTTTTAATGGAGCAACATTATTTAGCTTGTTTTCTTTATTCAAAAATTAAATTATATGATTTTTTTCAATAATAGTTTGCTCTATCAGCTAGAATTTTTTTATAAAGAGTTTTTTTCTGTCATTAGAGATAATTAATAAAACCGTTAGCATGTTCAGGAATCTCATCAATAATTGTATTGATTTTTATCTAAATCAATTTTTAGGATAATTACGTTTTATTGCGGCTTCTAAATCCTTATTAGAATTTTCTTTAATAGATAGTTTTTTTATAAAACTAAAAGGATCAATCTTATGATAGTCAGGACTGATAAATGGGGTATTGTCTTGTGCGACAATACTTTTGTATTTATTATCGTTTTCTAAGAACTCTTTGATTTTTTCTTCAGTATATTTGGCAAATAGTGCATTACCATTACTATATATTGGAAACAGTCTAATATCTTGATTAGTATCAATATAAAACGACCAATTACCGCCATGACGATTAGAATTGCCAATAAAAGCATCTACAACAAATTGATCCCAGAAGCGTTCTTTTATTTGAGGGTTTTGTTGTGCAATAGGACTATTATCTAAGATGTATAGCCAATCATTCATACTGATATTATGATAGCTTTGACTAGATATTTTATCTCGTGATAAATTCTCTAAAATATATCATCA
>BNJV01001430.1_pt1 | contig 58337 bp, 91 predicted proteins | sample 8540591 | NCBI WGS metagenome assembly BNJV01 (sample SAMD00202457, study PRJDB9452) | human saliva metagenome | host: Homo sapiens | reverse complement strand
TGTAAGTTACATGTCAATCAAAGAATCTGTGGATTATTTTCTTTAAAGCATATCGGTTTGCTGATGATGATAAATCTGCATCTAAAACTACTATATCTTCATCTTCGATTTCAAGCTATCGCTTTTCAAAAGCTTTCTCTTATTGCTATTTTATTGTTAAAGTCTATCTTTTTCTCATAGATTTCTCCTTATCTTTGTTATACTTCTACGATTCATAATTTTTCTCTGTATTTTTTCTTCTTGTTTCAATTCTTGCATTGCTATTTTGTATTCTTCTGTCATTTGGTGCTTTTCCGTGCTAATCAATCTTGATTTTTCCATAAAGATACACTCTTTTCCTTTGTATGGTTTTGCATATTATTGCATGTTGGCTTTCCTTTTTAGTCATTTTCTGCAATTGCACGTCTCCATTATTGATTCAATGTTATGTCCGTCTATTACTACTGTTTGGAAATCCAAAATGCTCTAAATTTTTGTTCTATATCATTTTTGATTTATTCCTTTTACATTCATTGTTGTATCTGTTGGACTGTAATTCATTTGCATCAATTATTACGCATAAATTGTCTAATTGATATTTTTCAGCAGTCATTGCTGCCTCAAACTTGACCTACTTGTAATTCGCCATCACCTAAAATACAATATACTCTATATCCTCTTGAGTCTAATTTTGATGATAGCGCCATTCCATTGCTGCTGATAAACCTTTGTTCTAATGATCCTGTTGTCATATCTACTCCTGGAACTTTGGTTCATATCTGGATGTCATAGCAGATTGCTATCAATATTTCTAAATGTTTTTAATTCTTCTTTATCTATGTATCCTTTTTCTGCAAGTACTGCGATATAGGCTGCTGATGCATGACCTTTTGATAACACTAATCTGTCTCTATCTGGTGAATCTGGACTTTTTGCGTTCATTTCAGTCTAAAATATAGTACTGTTAAAATATCTGCGATTGAAAATGCTCCTACCTATATGCGTCCTGATTTTGCATTATAAACTTCTTCAAGAATATCCATTCTTACATTATTTGCTATTTTTCCAATGCTAATGTTTCTGTTATTTCTCAAAAATATTTCTCCTTCGTATATTAATATTATTTAAATTATACTATAGTAGTGGTTTTACAATTTAAATTAATGTCTTTTTAGTAAAATAAAAAGATTTAGTATTAATTTTACCAAATCTTTTATTGTCTCAACATATATGTTTGTCATTTTCATCAAATTCTTTTATTTGTAAATCCTTTATTAATTGAACAATTTCATCTTTTCTTAATTTATATATTTGCTCTCTCTATTAAATTATATTTTTCATTTTTCTTGTTTATTCTGCCAAAATGAATAATTTCATTTCTTCTTTTTTCGAAAAGTAGTTTTCAATTCTGATTTCTTTCCCTTTTTATAAATTTATATTATTATTCCATATTTTTGTATCTTCTTTGTAAATGAAAAAATTCAACTCCTATTTATGTTATTAATTAAAAATATTTATTTAAATATTAAAGATTCAATATATTATATTTAGTTATTATTACATATTTTACGATATTTTTGTATATTATCAATGGTAAATTATAGAATCTTTGTTGTTTTTAATATGATATATGTTACAATATCATTACAAATTAGTCTGAAGCTTTTATAATAGGAGGAATAAATATGAAAACTGATATCAATGATTTGAAAGAAATTGCCACTGAATTAGTTATGAAATCTAAAAACTAGTTTAATCAGACCATCTAGTGAAGCTTTTCAATGATTTTCCTGTTACAGAAGAAGTTGATATAAGGGCAAAAAGATGCATATATATAAACTATAAAAGATTGGAGGCATGTTTTTGAACAATAAGTATGAATTAGGTGATATTGTTTGGGTAAAAATATAATTAAACAAAACAGTCTGAGTATCAATATAAATCACCTATTTGTAATTATCAGTGATGATGGAGAAGCTGTTCCTGCAGAATATTTTGGTTTTGTTGTTTCTTCTAATTTATCTAAAAGTAAATTTAACTCTCAAAATTTGAATATAATGAACCTTTTAAAATAAGTCTTCTAGTAATCATCTAATCAAAGATAGTATTGTTAAGTGTGATGTACCATACAATATAAAATCTGTGTGAAATAAACTACAAAATTGGTTCTGTTGATATAGAAGATTTATTACTGATTCTTAAATTCTTATAAAAGTTTTAAAAAGCAATTACATTTTTAAAAAGATTTCAGAAATTAATCTGAAGTCTTTTTATTTTAAGCAGGAGTAGTAGGACTCGAACCCATACACACTGGTTTTGGAGACCGGAATGCTACCATTGACATCATACTCCTATTTACGTTTTTATTTTAACTATATCATTTTATAAATTCAACTATTCTTTTTAATTTTATATTTAGAAAAATAAAGTCCTCACAATCGTGAAGACTTTATTTGAAACTAATTGACTCTGAGCCAATAACGATTGTTCTGGCTCTCATGTAATAGTAGCCTCACCCCAAGCTGTCTTATTTCTTGCAAAGGAGTGGTCTTTGTGCAATTCGAACTTTTCAGTTCCAATTGATTTTTCTACGACACTCATACGCCTCACCAATTTGTGGAACATATTTTCCACTAAGCTTCATAGGAATTTCCTACAAACTCAAAATTGCAGGATCATATTCCCTTGCACTCCTGTAGGGACAATTCCCTGCAACTTCATATTCTTACCCTGCTCAAAAAGCCCTGGCAAGTCAACTTTGCAATTACTTTTCGTAATTATTAATTCCTCCTTGTAATCACAGTTGAAATATTTATAGGTTACTTTTTATATTATAACATAATTAAGTTAGTTTTGCATTAATTATGTCAAACATTTTGATGTTTTAGGGACAATTTTACTACTATAATTATATGAAAATTACATTAAACCGATTAAATCAAAAACTTCAAAAGTATTGATATATCAACAAAATATAACAAAATAAAGGCTCTAGGTTATTACCTAGAGTCCTTGATTCTTTGGTGGAGATGATGGAGTTCGAACCCATGTCCAAAAAGATTTTCCATATTGATTTCTCCGAGTGCAGTTTATTTTATTTGTTCACTAAAATTTTAAAATAAACAAAATTGTTTTAGTATATTCAATTAAATTACCCAGTGTTTGAATGAAGCAAACACCTTTGTTTCCTATTTTTAGTCGACATCTTATAAAAACAGTAGGTCTTTAATTATAAGATGACACTGCGCTTAGGCACGTAAGCTAATTCTCATTGTCAGCTTTTTATATTTAATTTTTGCTTTTTATAGTGGCCGAAGCAACCATCCACTACTCGCTATCAATATTTCAAATAATTTGTCGAAGCCTTTACATCCCCATTGGATGCAAGTTTGACTTGCATGATAATGTTATTTTAACATAATTTAGTGGGATATTGCAAATATTTAAAATTTTGATTTTTATGAAAAGTTTTCTATAAACTTTTTGGGTAAATGTTAATAAAGAAATAATGCCTTTGTCAATTATTTTAGTTAGTATGTTTGCATTATTTTTATTGTTGCTTCATTTTCTTTTGTGCTATTTTTCTGATTTTTGAAAATACTTCTATTTCTGAAAAATCCATTTGAACATTTGTCATCTATTACTTTTTATTTCTATTTTTCGACATTTTCTTTTAATTGTTATAGAATTGATTAATTTGTCTTCTAATGTATATTTTCTGGCCTTTTTTGTTATCAAGTTTTATTTCTATTTCTTTATATAATTTTTATTTATTAGGCCATTATATAATTTTATACATTCTACATATTTCTTTATTATCAAATGTTATTGTTATTCTTTTTCATTATCATCATTATCTGGTATCCAAATTTCTTGATTATATTTTTATTGGAACTTTATTACCATTTAATATATATCTGTATCTGATAATGCAAAAGTCATTTAAATATTCTTTTGTTTCCAGAGCTGGCTTCTATTTTGGCATTAAATAATAGATTGCTTGTATTTCTTTTCCCAATATACTTGATTTTGTATTTATCATTCTCGTTGTATGTGATACTAGATTTTGACTTTTTATGTTTTTAATATTGCTTTAAATATTTTTGTTTGCAAAATAAATTTTTGTGTAACATTTTGGTGATATATTTATTTTTAAAGAATCTTGAATATTATAATATTTGATTTTATTAAATTTCCTGATTTATCTTTTTGAAATTTCATTTCATTTTCTTGTTCAAATAGTCATCTGGTCCAAAATAACAATTTTTCATAAAGTAAATCCTTTAGGGACTATTTAGGTCTATATTCTTTATTTGATTTTTAGAGATTTTTCCAAGTGCTTTTTCAAATAAAATTGATGTCATTATGTGATCTGGATGAAAATCTAAATCATTACATATTATTATTTCTGGTTTAATTTTTCAATATTAGTTCTTTTAATATTTTTCTAGATTCTCTTTATTATATTTTTGCTTCTTTATTATGTAATTGATAATTAAAGTGTTTTGATATTTTTGGGATGGTGAATATGTTTCACTATGACCATTTGCAGAAATATAATTTCCTTTTGTTGTATATATATGTTCTTTTGCTTCATATGATTGGTCTGGGTATGCTAAAAAGAAAATGTTTTCTTTTATTTTTCCTAATTTGCTACAATGATTTTATTGCTTCTTTTGTATCTTACTGATGCATTATATGCATACTCACCACTTGTTGTGTATGCGACATATATATTTCTAGTATCTTTTAATGATGCTATTATGACTTTCCTGCAAGATGTATTTCGTCATCTTGATGTGGAATTATTATTAATATGATTCAAAATAATCTATCTTCATATTTGACCTCATAATACTTTTTATCTATGTTTTTCTTCTGTGTTTGCAATCCATTTCTTTATACAGAAATATTTTTAAGAATATATTTAATAGTTTGAATTAAGAATGCTATTGTAATTCCTAATAATCCCATTACTCTAACTAGTATGAAACTTACGATTAAATATACTATATTTGCTGTAAATTCTATTATTGCATTTATTTTCATATTACCTAATGTTATAAAAAAATGGATGTATTGTTGTGTATGATAATGCATATGTTTGAATTATTAAATATATAAATAATATGTACCAATAGTTTTGCATATGTTATATCATATAATTTTTTCCAAGCCAAAAGATATGATGTAGCTCCTACCAATATTGAGATTGGTAATGTGTATTTTAATATCGTTTCTATGTATTTTTATAACTACTTCAAATCCACGTTTTTCATTGCCTTTGGCTGATAATTCTGAAAATTGTGGTAATATTGATTGATTGTATTGGTCCTGTTACTTTGCTGATTATTCCTATTATTTTGCTTTAAATATTTTTATATATTACTACTGTTGCATTTCTAATACTGATACTATGAAAACATCTATTGTTTGTACTAGTAAATCGACTATTTCTGATAGAGTTCCCATAATGTATAACTGATGAATGATTTTGAATCTTTTGGCATTTTTGCTTTTTATAATATCTGATATCTTTATATTTTTTGAATAATTGTAAAATGCAAATATTACTAATAAAATATTTTCCTATAAAAATCTGTAATCATAAATATTATTGTCGATGATACTAGATTTAGGTTTTTTGGGTTATTAAAATAATATGCTACTATTGCTGTTATTTTTGAAATATTACTGCTAATGTTTTTCTTAATGCTACTAAATTATATTTATTAAATAACCTTAATATTGCTGTTAGCGTTCCTGCAAAATGTGATATTATTATTATTGCAATATCTTAGAACATAATATCATTTCGTTTGACCAATGCATAGTGAACCTATAAAGTGTGGCAATATTACCGATATTATAAAACATAGTATCGCAGTTGATATATCCATTATACATCCGAGTTTTACATATGAATGTAATTCTTTGATATTTCCGTCAACGAGTGCTTTTGCCCATATTGTATGGTACTTCTCCAGCTTTGAATGATTTTTATTACATCCATTATATTCATATATGATTGGCTAAAATCAATATTCCATACGAATCACTTCCTATTATTTTTTATTAGTATTATTGAAATAATAAATGTTATGCTGATGCTGATGCATCACCAAAATGCTTAAAAAGAATTTTAAATAAATTCTTCCAAAAATTATCGTTTTTAATTTTGTGTAAAATTTTTCTTTTGAACTCTTTCATCTTCTTTTTGTTTCCTGATTTTCTTTTGATTTATATATTGTTCTACTACTGGATATAGTATCAACATGAATATGTTATGTTCTATTCTTAACCATAGATTTTCAAATAATCCATTAGTTATAAAAATTAAAAATATTACTAGTAATATATAATTTTGTTATTATATAAGATATTTTTAATAATTTTCTAAATATAATGCATAAGAATATTGTGAAAATATTCCATATCTTATTAGGATATTTGAATAGCCTATATCTAATGTCATTTCTGAATTACTGAATCCATTAAAAGTTTACACCAAATGGTGTTATTCCAAAAATGTTCAAAGAATTGTACATTATAATATAGTCTAGTAGAACATTTTATTTACAATGTTTCCAATAATTATTATTATAATATGTATTATTATTATTATTGTGAAAATTTCTAATATAATAAAAAAATATTTTTGTTATTATAAATTTTATGGTTTTATTGTTTTTAATTTTTCTATTATATTACATTTTCTTTACTATTATTCCCATTAAATATCATGAAAATTGCTAAAATTGCTGATCTTGTGTTTGATACAAAATACGTTATCGATTGATAATGCTATTCTATGGCACTATATGTTGTGATATTTTTCCATGATGTTTCTTTGTCGTATATCTGCAAATATATATATTCAAAAGAATATTAAAACCACATTATCTCCAAATACATTTGGATGGTAGAATCCAAGACTATGTCTTTACAATTTCTCCTCTTGTTACTAGTACGTCTTCAATAATTCACATTTTATAGCAATAAGACTGTTATAACTCCCGATTGCTCTTACATACAAAATCTACTTTTAACCCAATTATTTTCGAATGATACTCCTTTAAATGCATATATTAATAATATAAATTTTACTAATGTTACATCTCTTGAAAAATGAATAGCAATTCCGAATAAAATTAGTATTCCAAGATTAGTTATATTTTCTCTTATTTATATTTTTCCAATCTTTTAAATTCTTCTATATTCTTTTATTATTTTTATCATCAATAAGCTATAAAGCTACTATTTCTAATGGATCAAATATTTGTTGCATAGTTCTAAATAGACTACTTAATATTAATATTGCTAAGCAAAAATAATATATATATATTAAAAATTTATCAATTATTTTGTTTCCTTTTCATATATGTCTTTTGTTACTAGATTTTTCACTATTATTTAATATTTTTGAAACACATTCTAGATGCTGCTTCAATTATTTTTATCCATATCGAAAATATTTATACATTCCTAGTCTTCACTCAAATATTACTTTTTCATCTTTTGATGCTAATTCTAAATACTTTTTGGTATACATTCATTGTTTTGTTCATTGTTTTATTGGATAATATGGTCCATTCCTTCTTGCCAATCTGCTGGGATATTCCTTTGTTATATATAGTTTATATTGTTTGTTTCTTCTATTGATTTTTGTTCCTAGATTTTTGCATATTCAAAAATGTTTTGTGTTCAATTATTCTAGTGTATGGACTTCATATTCAGTATAATTTACTACTGCATTTCCTTGATGATTTTGTTCTTCTAAACGAGTAGTTTCAAACCTTTAAACTTCTATATTCTAGTCTTTCCAAATCTATAATCATAATATTGGTCGATTTGACCTGTAAAATATAATTTTTAGATATTTTTATCTAATTCTTCCTTTATGGTCAAAAGTAATTACAATTTAGTCTAACTTCAATATTTTCTAGCATTTTTTTCAATGATCTTTAGTATATCCACATATTGGAATTCCTTGATATATGTCATTAAAATAATTGTTATCATAAGTTAATCTTACTGGTCAATCGTTTTAGTATAAATGCTGGAAGCTCTTTACAACTTCTATCCCCATTGCTTCTCTGTATATCCTTTTATTAGTTTTTCATATATTGTTTTTCTATTAAGCACATTGCTTGTTCTTCAAGGTTTGATGGCTCTTTTTCCTTGTAAAGTACATACCGCTTCTGCTTTTTCTTCGTCAATCTTTCGTTTTGCATCTGATGGTGTAAATGACTTCTGATGGCCATAATTGATGGAATGTATTCATATTAAATAGCAAATTATACAATTCATTTTTTATATCTGCTACTGGTGAAGTTTGTATATCTATTAAATTCTGCAAATTTATTTATGTATTGCCATACTTCTTTATTACTAGTGTAAAATATATGTACTCCGTATTTATGAATATTTATTTCATCCTTTATTTTCCGTGATATATATTTCCTGCAATATGAGTTTCTTTTTGTCTATTACTAGAACTCTTTTCCTCTTTTAGTTGCTTCATGTGCAAATATTGCACCACAGTCCCACTTCCTACTAGATAATCGTACATTTTTCTCCTATTAATTTTGATCTTTTACTACAACACAATTATTAATTATCTTTATTGAATTGTCATTTGGGTATGATTGCATTTCTTTGAATTCATTTCTGTCTTTACAATTTGATTATATTCATCTTCTGAACATATTGAGATATCAATTCCCATATAAGTTTTTGTAAAAATTAATTATTTTGTGCATTTGATGATCCTCTAATTCCTATATATGTTTCATTGTCATTTGAAATAAATCCATTTCCAAATTTTCCATATTCTGAATGAAAATAATATTGTATCTGAAAACAACCATTTCTATATTTTTATTATATCCTTTTAGACTATGTCCTCTTGTGTATATATTATTTTGTATTGTATAGAAATTTTGATATGTATGTTCTCTTACTTCTATATAGTATAATTGTTTTGTATAATAAATGTATGCATTGTTATACAACATCATAGATTATAACTATTTTTAATATCTTTTCTGTATATTTGAAGAAAAATCATATTTATCTAATAAGCTAATTATTAATATATATATTGTAATTAATCCAGGTCCTGTTACTAAGTTAATAGTTGTTGTAGGTCAATGATATCCATTATTGCAATACATATTGAGTAAAATTCTAAAAATATAATTCTTAATATTATCGATTTTTACAGAATGTTCTTTGACTTTTTCTAATTAATAGTATTATTGATATTAATAATACTCGAGTTTGATTATTCTTCTATAATAAATATTATTATAAATTATCTTATTTCAAATAAAAAGTTTGCTATATCTTTATATGTATGGATCATTGATTTTGGAATATGTTTTTATTGTTTCTATTCCTAATAGTTAGCTCCTTTATATGATGCTAACTTAATGCCATTTGATTAATAATATTCCTTTTTAATATTAAATATATTATTACTGGAAATACCTATTATTAAGATTGTCTTCAATATTGTTCTTATATTAATATCTTTTTGTTTGTTATTATATATAAAGCATAAAGTCCTAATATTAATCCTAAGTATGCTTGATATAGTGAACAGAGTGCTATTATTGTATGATTGTAATGCTATAAATGCACTTAAATTTGTTTGTGTCAATATATTTTCTTTATTCCTATCACTGCGATTACAGATAATAAAAAATGCTAAAGCAATATGAATCTGCACAATATAGAAGAAAATATGTCTCTGTGAAATGTTGGAATACTGCTATACTATTGATAATAGTATTACTGATATTTTTCTTTATATTAAACAGATATTCTATTAATAGAGTTGATATACCTAAATATATCATACAATATGCCATGATTACTTGTTTGTTTACTAATCCAAATTTTAATTTATCAATTAATATTAGACCAAATCTTCCTAGGGATATTTCCCATACTCCGGCTTTATAATGATCTGTTCAAAGAACATTACATCTGGTGCAACTCCATGATCTAAATACAAATTGAATATTGTTTTATTATAAAAACACAGTAAATACAATTACTGTTATTATTATGTTTGTTTTGTTATTTTTATATATTCCTTAATATTATTCATTTCTTCCTCTTTATTATGTTGTTTCATTTCTATTTTTCTTACAAATTTAACTTTTTTCATTATGTATACAATTATTAATGAAATTAAATAAACAATTATAATTCCTATTGTTTTATGTATTATTGATGATGATGGTATTCATAATTTCTTGCAAAATAATGTTTTACAAATATATGTATTAAATATATTCCGAAAGCTACAACTTGCTATTTTTAGAAATTATATTACACAACTTTTTGATTATTTTCTATTTTTCTTATTTAATTTCAAATCTTTTACGAATATAAATACTGCAATTGATTGTAACATTTGCGTACCATGCGCTATATCCCCAAAACTCATTAAATATTTTTCCATTTTCATGCTTATTATGTATGTTAATAAGAATCTAAATATTAGTCCAATTATTGCTAGTGCATATATAATAATTTTTAGTTTTACTCTTAATATTTTTCTTCAGTTGAAAGTAAATATCCTAGAATTGCGTATATTACATATGAACCTATTTGTATGTTTTAAAAGCTTGATTATATGATATTCCTATAATTATTGATATGTTTGATAATACACCTTTTAGTATAAAATATGTTATTACAACATACCATAGCGTTTTTCGATATTTTTATCTGTTAATCGTGATATTAATGGCATAGTTAAATACACTCCTATTATTTCAAAACATGAAATAATAGATTGGCTCTTCCTTGTTTGTTAGAATTGCATTAATTAAATTGATTAATTCAATATTTAAAACTTATTTGGTTTGTTTTAATTCTCCAAATTAACATGAGATATTGACCAGAACAGAAAATGGTACCAATACCTTCATCAATCTTTTTGAAAGAAGGTTTTAGTATCATATTTTTGTCTATAGTTCATTAATGTTGCACCACTTATCATTACAAATATTGGTACTGCAAAAAGTAGCACAAAAGTATCAACTAATAAACTAAAAGCCCATGAATTTATTTAATGGCAAAAGAATGCACACTTCCATTCATGTGCATTGCTACTACTGCAAAATATTGATAGTATATTTAGAATATCTAAATATACTAATCTTTTATTTTTATCTGTTTCTTGCAATTTATTTTCCTCTAATATTTCTATACATTCTATTTTTCAAAACTCACTTTTTTCAGGTAGTATTTGTTCAAATGCATTTATTAAATTTTGTTTTTCAACTTTCAAAAATTCTCTGGTTTAACACCATCGTTTATACACATCATTTTATATTTTTGCTTACGTAATGTATTATATATGTTTTCATTATTTTTCTGTCGTCGTTTATAATGTATGATTTTTCCAAAGTTTGCACTTCTTGGGACAAAAGTTTCCCGTTACAAGTTGCCAATCTTTTCATAATCCATTGATTTACATTTAATGCATATCTAAATTTACATAACATGTTTCGTCAAGTACTTCTGGCTCAAACGCTTTCCATACTGTTTCAAATGTTGATTTTTTTGAATGAGATTAGCTAAATGCATGTGCAATATTCCTGAAATGCATTCCATAACATTAGATTAGTTGTTCTAAGCAATTCTTTTCCATATTTTTAAAATTAAACCATTTTGTAAAGTTCTTTTTATTACTGCTTTTTGTCAAAATGATCATTTATTATTTCCATGATTGCTTCTTGAGAATGATTTTTGTTTTCTCTGTAAGATATATTTCGCATTTAATGCTGCTGTATCACATGGAATATTGTTTTTAAAAATCTGTGTCTTTTGTCTTTTTACAATAAATAAATCATCATTGAAAATATACAAAAATTTTCTGCCAATCCTTTAATTCTATGTAAATTTAATTCAATTGTATGTGAATTAAATGTTGGTAAATATTTCTTAGGTATGAAATCTTTATGCTTTACAATATTCAATTTTGGATTTTCTGTATTTAACCATTTTGGCAAATGCCCACATGTTAGCAGAAATGAATTTTATTTACCCATGGAGCAAATTTTTCAACACCTCTGAACCAATATTGTAAGTTATCCCAATCTCTAAATCTTGCTTCCCTATTATCTGTATTGTTATCTACATTATTACTGTATTTATCCTTTTTCTTCTCTCCATTCTGGATCATTTCCATCAACCCATATCATAACAAAATCTATTTTTATCATTCATTGGTTACTCCTTAATTGAATTTCTTATTTTACTTTTCTCTTTTTCTTAAAATATTTTGATATATGCTCCAAGCTGTTTTAAATCCTCTATATCCTAAAAAGTGGAGATTAATGCCATTTCTATCTCTCTTAGGTGTATCTTTTAAAATTTTACTTCTATTTGATTTAATATAAGTCATGATTTCATTTTTGTAATTTTTGAATATAATATCCTTTTCTTTGGTCATTTGCATTATAGTAGCTTTAAATATGCATACATATCCCTTCTGTCACATCCTTGCTTTAATTCTGGATATTTATTTCTAATATATTCTGTCATTTTGTTTTCGTCGATTTTATTAAGTCGGCTTTTCTTTCATCAAATCTTCTATTTGTGATTGAGTCTTGTCTTATTATAAAAAATATTTTCCTTCTGATTCAAATGTTATTTTGTTTGCTTTGTCAATTAATTTATATGTTGTTGCTGCATCTTCAAATAATTGTCCTTTTAGGGTACTTAATTCCTTCAAACAATTCTTTTTGTATAATTTTGGCAACTGCACTGACATCCATATCTTCATCATATATTTAGCATTTTCAATGTATCTTTTGGATTTAATATATATTTTTATGTGTTGCTGTTGATATTTGTGTATTATTGTCAAATAGTACGATGTGTTTTACAAATTGATATATCTGCATCATCTTTTTTTAAATTATTATACATGAATTCAACATAATCATCTGTGACATAATCATCTGAATCTACACATGTTATATATTGTCCTTTGCTCTTTCAATTCCATAATTTCTTGCATCTGATAAGCCTCCGTTTGTTTTTATCTAACACTACAATTCGCTTATCTTTATTTTGATATTTTTACAAATATCTAATGAATTATCTGTTGAGCCGTCATTTACTAGAACAATTTCAATGTTTTTATAAGTTTGATTTATTAAACTTTTTATGCATCTTTTCAAGGTATTCTGATACATTGTATATTGGTACTATTATCGAAAACTAATTCCTTCATTTTTCTCCTTAAAAACTTGATGCGTATTTTTATTAAAAATTTTTGCTTTTCAAGAAACTGGCTACTATTAAACCAATTAATATTTTGCATGTCCATGATATTTACTTCTTTTGAATTTTAACTTATTTTTGTATATGTATATGTCTAATAATATCTCTGAGATTCTTCCATAAAATCTTGCATTAAATTTATCATATTTAGTCTCATCTACTCGTTTTTTCTAATTCAAATAAAATATTAAATAGCCATGTACAGTAGTCGTTCAATATTTCTTTTTCATTATAAAAAAATATTAAACATGTGTGCTGAAGTTCTTTTTATGAATTTTTCAAATTCATTTTAAATAATCTGGATATTTTTCTTTTTATTATTTTTCTGTTTCGTCCAATGTTTCTATATAATGTGTATGTTTATAATGATCATATATATTTTCTATATAATATTTTTCTTTTCTTTGGTAAAATTATATCAACATCTGATAATAATTTGTCTGTTTCTTCTTTTGTTAATAATTTTTCAAATTTTTGTTTTCATTTCTTGTTAATACAATATTTTTAGATGTTAAATGTCTGTCAGTAATGTACTAGCCCTATATATTTTGCATCTATATTTCTTCCACGCCCAATATAGGCCTGTTAGTTCACAAAAAATGGATTTTTAATTGAAATGTTTTTCACCTTCATTATCTTTTTTAAAATCCATTTATTTTCTTTGAACCTTCAGCACCTAAAATGTAATGGTATGTACATATTATCTTTTGGCATCTTGTATTCTTTATGTGACCCTACTATTGACTTTTTATATCTTTCAAGATTATATCGCTCCTTCTTCTCCAAAAACTTTATAGAAATGTTTTTATTAATATTTTAAAATCTCTTATATTTCCTTGTCTATTTGAATACTCTTCATCTAATTTTAATCTATCTTCAAATGTTAAGTTTGATCTTCACTGATACTTGCCATAATCCAGTTAATCCTGGTTTTGATTTTATTATATATTTATAGTATTCTCCCATCTCTTCTTTTTCTGAAAAGTAGGTATGGACGTGGTCCTACAAGGCTCATTTTTCCAGTTAATATTGATAAGAATTGTGGCCATTCATCTAATGATGTCTTTCTTAAAAATTTTTCCTGTTTTTGTTACTCTAGGATCGTTTTTTTAATTTTTGTTTATTTTGTATTCTTTTTGCTTCTTTAGGGTTTTTCTTTTAAATATTTTTCTAATATTTGGTCTGCATCTTTTTGCATGCTTCTAGATTTAACCATCTTGAATTTTTCCATTTTTGCCTATCCTATATTGTGTATAGAATACATTTCCAAGTCTTTATTTACCATATTCATGATAGTTACTATTATGGTTATTGGAATTAATAATATAATCCCGATAATTCCTGCTACTATATCGATTATTCGCTTTATTATTCTACTAATTATATTTTTATTTTTCTTTTTCACTTTTTCTACGAATTGTCGATTTTTCTCTGTAGTCAATTAATTGCTCTTGTGTCATATTGTTGATTTCTTTTTAGTATATCTATTCCATTTTTCTTTTCATAGCTATCATCCCCAAAAATTATATCATTTAGTTTTCTTCGTTATCTTCTTTTAGAAATTCTTCTACTTCTGGTGTTTCTAATGCTTCCTTTGTTAAATACTCTTTTTGCTTTTTGATGATTTAAGGGCACATAGTGCAACATCTTTATCACTCCTTAACCTGTAACTTACATATTTTATTATAAAGCCATTTATTAGAAACTGCTTTTAATACAAATTCTTTATCATCTCTTAATTGTTCACTTGTATAATATAGAATTTGTCCATCTTTTTGATGCCATTTCATCATTAAATCTTTATCTGCTTTTAATTTTTCTGATGCGTATGCTAATACCCATGTTGCGTCATTTTCAATTTAGCTTTGTAACATGTATTCTCTATCATCTGCATGTTGTTCTACGTCTTCTATTTTTGTAGTCTTTTTACTTTTCTTCTGACATTATTACCTCTAATTAATTTTTATATTCATAATCTTGTTGGTATGGAAACATCATATGTATTGCTTTATATGTTATCATTGCTTTTTCTTGTACTGGATTTCTACTGTGTTGTTCTAACAATTCTTGCATATAACAATTTTCACTTACTTTATATATCATATACTTATTTTTCAAATATGTAAAAACATATTTTTGTATCCATTGTTTAAATCTTGGTCAAATTTTTCAAAAGTATAATCTTTCATTTGTTCTCCTTATTATTTGATCATTTCTTTCAAAATCTTTTCTGATATAATTGTGACTCCTAGGTCTCTTGCTTTTTGTTAGCTTTGATCCTGCATCTTCACCTGCTAATAAATAGCTTGTCTTTTTGAAAACTGATGATGAAGTTTTTCCTCCTAATCTTTTCAATTATTGAGCTTGCTTCATCTCTTGAATATTTTTCTAATGATCCTGTTAATACAAATGTTTTTCCTTCAAATCTGTCATCTGAAGTACCTTCTTCAATATATGTCATATTTACTCCATTTGCTTTTAATTTATTTATTAAATCTATTGTTTTGTGCTTCACTAAAAAATTCTACTATGCTTTGTGCTATTATTGTTCCTATATTATCTTTTGATGCTAATTCTTCAACATTTACTTTCATCAATTCATCAGATATTTTTATAGCGTTTTGCTAATGTTTTTGCTAATTTACGTCCTACATGTCTTATTCCAAAAACCTGTGATTAAATTGCTCAAAGTCTCTTGATTTGCTTTCGTTTATTGCTTGGATTAAATTACTTGCAAATTTTCCACCATTCTTTTTAATGATGAAACATCTTCTAATTTTAGCTCATATATATCTGCAATATTTTTGATTAATGATTTTTCTAATAATTGTTCTACTATTTTTTTATTCCTAAGCCATTTATGTCCATTGCTTCTTTTTGATGCAAAAAGTGCTATTGTTTTTAATGCTTTTGCTGGACATTCAATCCCTGTACAATATGTTGCTGACTCTCCTGGTTCTCTAATTGCAGGGTGCTCCACATACTGGACATGTTGTTGGCATTTGAAAATCTTGTTCATTTCCTGTTCTTTTTGTCTTTATTTACTGCAATTACTTCTGGTATTACATCACCTTGTTTTTGTATCACTACAGTATCGCCAATTTTTAAAGTCCTTTTTCTTTTATAAAAATCTTCATTATGCAATGTTGTTTTTTTGATATTGTTGAGCCTGCCACTCTTACTGGTTTCTAATATTGCTACTGGTGTATTACTCCTGTACGTCCCTATTTCACATACTATATCTTTTAAAATTGTTTCTTTTTGTTCTGGTGGATATTTATATGCAGTTGCCCATCTTGGTGTTTTTGAATGTATTTCCCATTTTTCTCTTAGAGCTAGATTGTCTACTTTTACAACTGCTCCATCAATTCCAAATGTTAATTTATCACGATTTTTCACCTATTTCTTTAATCGCATTTATTGCTTCTTCTATAGTTTTACATCTTTTTCTAAATGGTACTACATTAAATCCCTAATTCTGCTAGATATTCTAATTCTTCAAAATGTGAATTAAATTCTACTCCATCTATTTTTGTACATTGAATATATATATATTTAATGGTCTTTTTGGCTGTTATTTTTGGATCTAATTGTCTTAGTGATCCTGCTGCTGCATTTCTTGCGTTTTGCAAATAATGGTTCTTCTAAAATCTCGCGTTCTTCATTCATTTTTCAAAGTCAGCTGTTGAAATGAACACTTCACCACGAACTGTTATATCTATTTCCTTTTTAATTTTTTTGTGGAATTGTTTTGATTGTCTTAACATTTTTCTGTCACATCTTCTCAATTTGGCCATTGCCTCTTGTTGCGCCTTGTACTAATATTCCTTTTTCATATTTTTAATGCACATGATAAGCCATCTATTTTAGTTTCTACACAATAATCTGTTTGACCATTTTCTTTAACTCTTTTATCAAAATCATACAAACTTTCAAAAATCAAATATATCTTGAAGGCTTAATAATGGTACTTCATGAACAACTTGTTTTAAATCTTTTTCTTGCTATTCCTCCTACTTTATGTAGAGGGTGAATCAGGCAATATTAAATCTGGATTTTCTGCTTCTAATACTTTTAATCTATTATTTTAACATATCATATTCATAATCTGATATTTCAGGTTTTATCTAGGTTATAATATAGATTTGAATAATAATTTAGTTTATCTACAAGTTCTTTTATTTCTTGTTTTGCTTGCTCATGTTTGTCCATTTTGTACCTCTTTATTTATCTTTGAATAAATCTTTTCCGTTTCTTAAATATGTATATCCTGAAAATATGCATGCAATTACTGATATTAACATCATTGTTGATCCTAATATATTTAATATCATTAATGGTATTGGTAAATTTGTTGTTCTAAATGCAAAGAATTTGTTTGAATCTATTAACATTAAAATTATTGCTATCATTTGTGTTACTGTTTTTATTTTTGCCCCAAATGTTTGCTGCTACTACTTTTCCACCTTCTTTTTGCTTCTACTAGTCTATAACCTGATACTAAAAATTCTCTAAATATTGTTATAATTGGAATCCAAGCTGGTAATGTTCCTCTTTCAGTTAGTAATAGCATTGTTGTTACTATTAATATTTTATCTGCGATTGGGTCTCAGGAATTTACCAAATGTGGTAATTTGATTATTTTTTTCTTGCTAAATATCCATCATAGTGATCTGTTATTGAGGCTATTATGAATATAATGTCAATTATTAAAATATTTTAATGATATTCCTACTACTTCTCCTGGAATATCTAAAAACTTATAATTAATATTACAAATACTAGCAATATTCTCATTACTGTTAATTTATTTGGTAAATTCATTTTACTAGATTCCTTCTTTTGTTTTTATTTTTGTTGTTGATACGGCTTTTTCTTCTGATACTTTATTTTCTTTTTGTTTCTTTGATGTTGTTTCTAATTGATCTATGGCTTTTTGTTAATTTATCCATATCTTCTCCATATAGTTTCCAATCATTGTTTTTTGTTGATTCTTTTTACCTTTTTCAATGCTTTTATTACTTCATTTATATTATCTTGCAAATTTTCAGTATTTGATACATTTATATCAACTGCTTTCTTAGATAATAAATTTTTGATTGCTGAATTTATATTTTCTCCAATTCCTACTTTATTTCCTGATGCTACAACTACTCTTTTTAATTGTGGTTTTGTGATGTTTCGTTTATTAATTGTTGATAAATTGGTTTTACATATAAAATTGTATTTTCTACTGGCACTATTATAATATCTGAACTAATCTTTTGTTCCACTTACATTTTAAACTTGCTATTTCTTGAGATATCGTTTCGTCTTGATTTATTTGTGTTTCCAATGAAATTGGTCCTAACACATTACTATCTTCTTGGAATTTCTTAAGTTGTAACTTCATTTCTCCATTTTCAATTGTTCCTACCATATATGCAATGATATTTTTGCTTTCCATAAACCGTAAATGGCATTACTAATCCAATATTATTATTTCCATGAGTGTCTTTTAACCATTGTATAATATGAATCCATTTCTGTTGAATTTTTTTAAATGATTCGCCTCTTCTTACAACATTCCAAACATCATTTCCTCTAAATAATACGCCTGCTGTTGTATTATGATATATTTCCATTATTTTTTTGTTTGAATATTGAATAACTTTTTTTGGATATACAAAGTGTGAACTTATATCTGATGGTATTTGAGTGTCTTTATCTTCAAATAATCCTGGATATGCATTATTATATGACATTATTATTGGATCTGTTCTGTCTGTTATATAGAATTTTGTTGTTCCGTCAAATGCATTGATTATTACTTTTACTGAATTTCTTATGTAGTTAATTTTCAGTGTTGTTAAAGTTTGTTTTTGTGCAAATGGATATGAGTTTGATGTTGTGTATCCATCTAATACCCAATATTGCTTTTCCTTGATTATCTATTACCATGTATGGATTTTCATCATAAATGATTCCTGGTAACATTGTTTTTTTGCTCTATTTATAATATTTCTATTTATCAAATATCTACTTGATTTTTGTGATTGATCCTGAGAATGCTAATTTCATATCTCCTTGATTTATTGCAAGTATTAATCTATCAAATATGTTTAAGCTTAGTCCTGATTTTTCCTGTATAAGTATAGTTTACTGAATTTCCATTTTCATCAACATAATCAGCTTCTTGTTTTGTACTATTTAATACTACTGCACTATTTGTTTCTAGTCCATAATAAATTCTTGGTTCTGTTATTGGTATTGTTGATTTTGATAAATCTCCAAATTCTTTTTGAACTGTTTTTTTAAATATCCATCTTCGTCTGTTTTGGCCAGCCATTGTTGCCATTATTCCATATCCATGTGTGTATTGATATGTTTTGTTTGAATATGTGGCATTTGCTGTTGATATTTCACGTGGTGTTACATATAACAATGTTGCTGCATTATTTACATTATACATTTCTATTTGTGTTTTTTTCTAAATGTATAATATCCTTTTGCTGTTTGTGAATATTTTAACTGTTTTTTTAATACTAAATCATCATTGACTAAATCTATGTTGTTTAAAATGTCTTTGTTTGCTGCTACTTCTTTTTCTGTGATTGTTCCAGAATAGTTTAATTCTGAATTTATTAATTTTCATATTATATGATGAATTTGTTTGTTCAATATTTTTGCTTATATACCATTCATTTTTTTCTAGTGAATTATTTCCTACTAATATTGCTGATCAATAATACCATTAATCCTGCTAATACTATTAGATATACTGGTACTACTAGTATATATCCTATGGCTCTACGTACACTTCCTTCTTTAATTGATGAATATATTCTGAATACTGAAAATGTTGCTACTAGTGCAAATATTATATATCCAATTTTCTTTACTGTTGCATCCATATCCTGCACCATTTAAAGAATATATTATTCCATCACTTTTTTTCGATATTGAAAAATTTTTTTCATTTCCGATATTTCCAGCCATTGTAACTAATAGAATTAATCCTAATATAATTGCTAATAATCTGATTCTAAATTTTTAATACTTTTTAGCACTTCGTCTTTATCAAATGAATTTCTTGATATTCCATTTTAAGTCTGTGTTTTACTACTATTATTGAATATATTGCCCCATAAACTAATGTTGCTATTATTAATACTGACAAATAAGTTAAAATAAATGTTACTAATGGTTTAATTATTACAAACCATGATATATCTAGGTGGTATACTGGGTCTGTTTGTCCAAACCATGCTAATCCAATTATTTGTGTTATCATATTTTTGCTTAATAGAGTTACTACTGCTGAGCCAATTAGTGCAATTATGAATGCAATTGATTTGTTTGCAAATCTTGGCATTACTTTTTCTTCTTTTTTTATATATGTTTGCTAATATTCTTTTTATTAATTTGTTTGTTCTTATAAAAGTAAAAATATATTAAAAAAGAAATTTATAAAAATATTCCAGATGTTATTAATGTTTTTTTCTATTATATACTTGTAAATATTTTTCTCCTAGATCTTTTGCTGTTAAATATGATCCTCTTATTAAAAATTAATCCTACGATTGCTGCTATTAAAACTAGAAATAATACTAGTTTCTTTCTTGCTTTTTACCTTTTTTTATATTTTTATAGCTGCTTCATATGTTGCCATATCTTCTTTTGATATTTCTTGATTTCTTAGATTATTTTTCTTCTTGTGTGTTTGGAATTGTATTTTCTCTTTCTTCCATATCTATAACCTTTCTTTTTTTACTCTATAATTGCATTTACAAAATCTCTTGCATTAAATTCTTCCATATCATCTATCTTTTTCGCCTATTCCTATGAATTTAATTGCTACGTTTTCATCTTTTTGCTAATTTTTATGATTACTCCACCTTTTGAAGTTCCATCTAATTTAGTAATTATAACTCCAGTTACACCTGTTGCTTCTCTAAAAGGCTTTTTAATTGTGATATTGCATTTTTGTCCTGTTGATCCATCAAGTACTAATAAAGTTTCTTTTTGATGAGTTTGGTAGTTCTCTATCAATTACTTTATTCATTTTTTTCTAATTCATCCATTAATGATTTTTTAGATTGTAATCTTCCTGCTGTATCACATATTACAACATCATAATTTTCATCTTTAGCTTTTTGCATCCCATAAATATTACTGATGATGGATCTGCATTTTTCCTGTCCTTTGATAATATCTACATTTGCTCTTTTGGCCCATTCTTCAACTTGTTCTACTGCTGCTGCTCTATATGTGTCTGCTGCTACAACTAGTACTTTCTTTCCTTGAAGTCTCAATCTATTTGCAATTTTTTTCCTATTGAGGTTGTTTTTTTCCAGCTCCATTTACTCCAACCATTAAAATTGCTGCTGGTGATCTTTCTAAATTTATTTTATTGTTTTCTTTGGTTTAGAATTTTTTTCTAATTGTTCTTTTTAATATTTCTATAACTTTTTGTGAGTCTACTATTTTATCTTGTTTTATTCTTGTTTTTAGTTCTTGCATTATTTCATCTGTTGCTGTCATCCCTACATCTGACATAATCAACTTTTCTTCTAATTCTTCTAATAGATTTTCATCAACCTTTGTTATTCCTAATGCTATTTTTTTGTTTTTCTAAACTTTGTTTTAATTTATCAAAAAAATCCCATACTATACCTTTTCAATTTATATTGTTTTTATTAATGATGCGTAATAATTAGCGTCAAAAATCTTGTATGTCATCGTGATTTTGTGCTAATGGTATATTTACTATTTTATCAATACCATTTTCTTGGTTTTATATAATGTACCTTTGCTACTACATTTTCTATTTCATATTTTTTTTGTGATTTCATTTTTATTTATTTCTAATGCTAATAATTCATTTATTTGTTGCATTGCTCTTCCTATGTTATAGGCTTCTTTTTCTTCTTTCATGTCAAATACTATACATGAATTCATATTATTTTTTTTCAACATTTGCATTCAAATTATAAGTTTGTGCAATTGATGCTATATTTTCTGCATATATTGCAATTATTGCTGATTGATAATAATCACTTATGTTTCTTAAATATGTGTTTTCAATTGTTTTATTATCACTTTTCTTTTTGTGCACTGGATATGTTATTATTGGAAAAAGTATCGCCATTTTCTCTGGAATATTCGTACATTACTCCATTTACTTTTTCTTTATTGTTGTTTGGCGCTTCAATTTCTATTTCAATATTTTTTTCCTTTTTGATACTTGCTTTTACTTTCTCGCCATGTGCTTGTTTTTGCATATTCATTAACTTCTTGTTCAGTGTATGTATGTGGCTTTAATTGTTCCTATTGTTGTTGTGTTTTTAAATAATAAAATTATCCCTGTGATTACTAGTATTATCAATAAAAAAATTGTAAATATTACTTTTCTATAATCTTTTATCATTTGTACTTTTTCCTTTTCTTTTTCAGTTTTGATTTTTATCATAGTTGTTGGCATTATTCAAGAAATACATAGTCATATTTATATTATAAAAAGAAAAAAAGGAGGACATTTTTCAATGTCTTCCTCTATAATGACTCTATTGGTTCTTCTGTGCAAACAGAAGCTCGTTCTTCAGCTTAACAGACATATGGGTGATTTTCTTTTGCAATCATTCCAAGGTCCTCACACCGTTTTTGGGCTTCTGTTTGATTCTTTTCTGCTACCAAAATCAACTCTCCGAATTCTTTAATTTCAGAATCAGAAAGTATACCTGCCTCTTTCATTTCCTGAAGCCTCTCTTTAAGATTGCTATATTCTGCAATCTCAAAGAAATTTAAAAGTTGCAACTTCTTTAAACTTTTTCTTCCAGTTCCTTTAAAAATACCTGGAAAAATTCGTTTACTTCATTAATCTGATTATAAGTATCAGATTCCTTCTCTTGAAGTTTCCGAATTCTCTCCAACACTTCTGAAGGAGACATTTCTTTCGTCTTTTGAGTCATTTTTACCTTTCTGCCTATTACGGCCAATTCTTCTACATTAGTTACATAATTATTTTAACATAATTTTTATCTTTGACAATACTTATATTGATTGTTTTTAAAATAGAAAAGAGGAGGTATGTCGCCTCCTCTTGCTTGAACTCAACCTCTACTCTTTGCATTAAATGATGCAATGAGCGACCTGAGGTCAGGCATTGTTACTAACTTCTGCATCGGTGAAACGTCACTGTATACTGCTTGCATGCAGCTCTCAATGCATTTCTCCTCTGCCTCAAGTTTGAACAGCCTGCTCTCAAGTGCAATCCTCTTCATGTCAGCGTCTGCAACATCAACAGGAATAGTCATTAATTCCTGCTTTATGCCGTTAATTTCAGACTTGACACCCTCAAGACTTGAACACATCTTCTGCTTCCAGTCTCTGAGGATGGCTCTTGTTTCCTCCGTAATCTGAAGAGGATCAATAGCCTTGTCATTGGTTCCTATACTTCTCCTTTCTGCCTTTCCACGTGTTTTAGGCAAAAAACAATTAATGGTTACATTTATATTATAATTATTATTTTCTTTTTGTCAATAGTTATGTAAATTGGTTTTAAAATAAAAAAATAAGAGAGGAGTATAATCAGTCTCCCCTCTAATGGATATTATTTTTGTGTTTAGGAATTTCTATCTTATTCTAAATAATTCTGTATCTCTGAAGTCATCTATTTTTCTGTAAAAGCTTATTTAAGTTGAAATCTATCTCTTCATTTATTTCCTTATAATACTTTTTCTTTTTGAGATTCTTTTCCTTTCTTTCTAATTGCTTCATCTCCCAAACAGACTTCTCTAATATTTCGGCCCTTTCAATTAGCTCATTTACATTGTCCATCATAGACCTTACGTCTTCTAAAAATAAGATTAATGTTCTCCATTTTTTTCCTTTCTACCAATACCTGGTATAAAAAAACTCGATTTACATAGTTACAAGTATTATTATAACATATATTTTTGATGAATTGCAATATTTATGTAGACTTTTTAAAAATATATTATGTGTGGTATAATCACGTTACAATTTAAATATTCATTAAATTATACGATTGAGATTAAAATTTTTATTTAAATCTCATTAATAAGGAGGATTTTATGAATGTTAACCTTATCGAATATTTAAATTGTCTTGAGATTAAGAATTTCAATGATGTTCTTTTTCTATTATATAGATAGGAGTGGTCATAGCGATTCTGAAATCTATAGGTGTGTAGATATTGACCGAAAGTTATTTTTCTAAAATTAGATGTAATAAAAAAATTATGTTCCTAGAAAAAAATTTAGTTATTAAGTTATGTCTTGCTTTAAGGCTTAATTTACATGACTCTAACATATTGTTAAAGTCTGCTGGTTATTCTTTTAAGCAACAGTAAATTTGACTTGATAATTACTTATTGCTTGGATAATAATATTTATGATTTAAGTGTTATTAATGACTTTCTATTTACATACTGTAACGCTATTTTTGTAGCGTTGTTTTTGTCGCTTTTTGGGCGACATATTATTTTTATATGTGTTATAATTGAATCATCTTAAGGAGGAAATAAAATGAAAAATAAATTTATCTAGTTTGATGTGCTTAATTGATGAGAAGGAAAAGGAAATATTCTTCAATGTTTTTTTCTTTTGAAGAAGCATGTTTTTAATACTTCTATTCAAGAGTTAAGTGGTGTTTTTAAATGTTATTGAAGATAACAAAAAGATTTTTGAAGAAGAATTAATTGAGGTTCAAAGTCTTTCTAATGAAATTATTAAATTAAAAAGTATTCTTTATGAAAAAATAATGCTTTTTAAGCTTAGTGATGGTAGATCTATTCAAGCTGCAATTGTTGAAAATAGTAATTTAAGAAAGTTAAAGGACAATTTTGAGCTATTATTGAATTATCGCAATTCTAAACAAAGAGTTACTGAAGTTAATAATTCTTATTTTCAAATCCAAGAAGTCAATTATAATCAATGCGAAATAAAATCTCAAATTCAAATTCTTGATGAAAAAAATTCGTAATACTGATTTTGAAATTTCTAAGTTAAATAGTATTGAGTTTGAAATTGATTTATAAAATGTCTGGGTCTTGTTAAGCTATTTTACAAGTTAAATTAAATATAAAGTTTTTAAGCCCTATTACTTTTTGGATAACTAATTTTTCAGTAGAAAAAGAGATTAATGTTTTTATTTTTTTAATTTATTTGTATTTTTGATTTATTGTAAGTCCTTTATTGGTATTAATGGATTTACGTTTTATATTTTTACAATTTATGCTTTTTTTACAATTTTTTTAATCATTATATAAAAGAGTAAATATTATATAGTTATTCGAAAAGGACTAAAGAGCCGATTAGCTTAGCTTGTTTGACTTGCTTTTGCTTGTTCAACTTTGCAAGTTGCATGATGATACTTGTGTGCTAATCATATATATCCCTGTATCTGAAATAATGGGATATATGGCTCTTTTAGATTTTTATTCTGATAGATATTAATTATCTATCAATCAATTAATTATTTCTCTACATTTCAATTTTTTTATTTACCTCATAAAAATCATTATGATTTGATTGTTCTGGTTCTTTTTGATTCAGAATTAAAAATTCTAACATCATCTTTTATTAGTTCTTTGTCTTTTTCAATCTTCTTCACACTCTCACTATTTCTTGATATCTATTTTTATAACACACTATAGAGACTTTATTTTAATTTCATATTAAATCTTATGATATGTTAAAGTTTTAAAAGATTATTTATTGGTGAATTTATGATTTAATTGTTGTTTTTAATATATTTTTTATATAATTACAGAATTCTTATACTTTATTTTCTCTTAAAAACATTGAGTTTTTATATTTCCACTATATAATATATATTATATAAGGATTTATGAAAATAAATCATAAATCTCATGAGTTTTAAATATCATATAATATCTTAACACATTGGTTTAATTATAATTATTCTAATTTTTAAAAATCTTTTTATTTTACAATTATTTAATTATTATCTTAACTCTCTCTTTTTACTAGCAAATTTGAGCTATTTACTGTTAAAAATTATTGGTATTTTAATACAATGAGAAAGGGATCTGATTATGGAAACAATACAAAATATTTATATTAATATGGATGACTCTGGTAGGCTAACTGATGAACCAGAAGAAAAAAATCATTTGTTTATGGTGGAATTTACTTTCTATCTGTTGAAAGAGCAGAATAAATTTATCGATATGTACAAAAATATTGTTAATCAAATAAAAAGTAAAGTATTGTACTTTTTGATTTTTGACGATCAAATAACCAAAGATTTTTGCTATACGCACAATTATAATAAATGCAAATATAAATGTCCTGAATTAAAAATCTAATAATTTAAAATATGATGACAGAAAAGATTATTAAAATTTATAAAAAAATATTCTACAAGTGTAGTAATAGTAGATAATCTAAAAGTTCAGAAAAAACATTCTTCAAGATAAAAGCTTCAAAAAGGGCGTTTCAAAGACTATGTTATAAAAAGATTAGTTAGGAAATAATTCAAAATCTTGTTAAAGAAAAATAAAATAAATCCTAATAATCCAGTAAACATTATATTAAACCTTGATGAACAAACTACAGTCTCTAATGGATATTACGATTTAAAAAAGCAGTATCAAAGAAGAATTACAATATGGTATTTATAATTATAATTATTCTTCTTTTGTTCTTCCAATTTTAAAAAAATGTTAATGTATATCTTAATTACAAAAAAACTCTTATTTTGTATTTTTCCTGTTCAAAGCAGCTGACTTAATTGTTGGAGATGTTAGACATAAATATTATGATTTTTAAAAACAAACGACTTCGATAAATATAAAGAGATATAAATTTTCTAAAAAAACAAATTATATTTACCATAAAAAGAAGACTAGCTGTCTAGTCTTCCCCAGTGACTGGGCGTACTTCACTATTAGTATACGCTTAAATTTTCATTCCCACATCATCTGTCCACCTTTATAAGGTATCTTAAGATTACTATATATGTTTGTCAATAACTTTTTATGCATTTCTGTATCCATTTATATCCATTTATACCTATTTATCTCTATTTTTTTATATTTTTAATAAGTTCAAAGAAGATGAATTAAATAAAAATTAGTATTTATTTAGATAGTATCTAGTACCACTATTGTACCCTTATAGAAGTATAAAAATATACAAAACTGTGTGAAAAATAAGTGAAAATAAGGATATCTATAAGCCTTGATATTTCAACAAAAACCAACAAAATAAAGGACTCTAGGTTATTACCTAAAGTCCTTATGTATTAGTGCAGATGGTGGGACTCGAACCCACATGGTTTCCCGCAGCATTTTTGAGTGCTGTGCGTATACCACTTTCGCCACATCTGCATTGATGTAGAAATATTACCATAAATATGTTAGTTTGTAAAGTGGGTTAATTTAATTTTTGGGATTAATCGACTTATTTTTATTTTAGTTAAAATATTTCTACAAATTGTGACTTATAAATATTCTTTAAGTCCTTCAACTATTTTATAAACTTTTTGTCATAGGATTTCTTTGAGATGAATTGGCATTTTTCATTAATTTTCTCCATGGATTTTACAATTATCTATTGCATTAGATAATTTGTCACCACTTGTAATTTTTAAAAATATTTTCATCATTTTTCTTATATTCTCCAAGTCCATTTTTGAAATTCCTTATTCAATTCTTTAAGAATATTATCTTTTTGATATATAATTAGTTACTGGTTTTAGATGTGATAACAACCACAGTTCAAAGTTTGGATTTGACCAGGCAACATTATAGTCACATTTCTTTTATCGCTTCATCAAATTGATTATCAGAATAATCATCTTTGTCAAATACAACCCAGACTTGTCCATATTCTTTATTTTCATGGTTAATAAATTTTTCTGTATAATTTACTAAATCCATTGTGTTTTTCCTGTTCCTCTTATCTTTTATTTCAGGTTTTATTATATCAACTTTATTGCTGTATTTTTCATTTATCTTCTTTTTAGACCTTTGAAATAATTAGGTTCTGTTTGCTCTCCTTCACATACAATTAAGTAATTTGCTGGTGCTAGCTTTTTACTTTTAAAAATGATTTTTCCTATTGCATTCTTTACTTCTCATATTATATTAAATCCTTCTAATACTGGAATAGCACCATATCTTCCAGTTAGATAATCTTTATTGTATGTTGCATCGTTACGAACTTTTTGTACATCCCTCTTCATCTTCTATCATATAATCTGATAAAAGAATATAACTCTGAAACACCATTGTTATTCTTTTTCAACAAACCAAATTTCGTCTCTTCTAAAAATTTCCTTATTTAGGTTTACTGTATCATGTGTTGAATATATAAGCTGTCCATTAGCTGTATTTATTTCATTATTGTGAAATAAATTAATGATATATCTCGTTAACAATGGGTGTAGTTTTGCATCTAATTCATCAACAAACATTACTCTTCCATACCTTAATGCATCCATTAAAAGTCAAATAAGTGAAACATTTTCATTGTTCCATTTGATTCTAATGCAAGTGGAAGTGCTTTTTATTGCCATTTTCCCCATTATGTACTAATTCAACTTTTACTACACCATTTGTATTTTTAATTCTTCTAATGAATTTGGTGATATGTTTATTGAATCAATTGTTGAATCAAAAGTTTTTATAAATTTTAATAACTCTTTTTATATTTTTCATCTTCAATTATTTTTAAAAGATATTCTATTATTTTAATATATTTTTCAAAAATTTGGATCCCCTAAATCTAGATAATTTGAATCCATAAACCAATTGTATACATTATTAAAGTCTTCATTATTTTTATCTATTTTTTTGCAATTACATTTAATAATAAAGTCTTTTCATCTAGGTTTGCTAGTCCCTAATAATTTATTTTTAATACCTTTTGTATCTACGTTGTTATTTATTCTATCAAATATTTCATAAAAACTTGTTAACTTTTTCTCAGTACAACCATTCTGCTATAATTGCATTATTTAACACTTCGAACCCATATTTATATACTTTATTATTTTTAGCTAATATTTCAACCTCTAAAGCTTTATTGATTCATTATTTATCATAAATGTAAATATATCATCTTCAGTTAAGTTATTATTTATTCTTGAGTCATCACTTACTAATACTTTCTTTTTCATATAACTAAATGCCTGTAATACATTTGTTTTTTTCCACTTGCATTTGCACCATAAATAGCTGCTATTTTTAAGAAATCACCATTAGCTGTTTTCACAATATTATATTCATGTTCTTTCAATGTTGTCGCTCTCTATATCTAAGCAGTTTTCATTTCTAAATGACTTAAAATTTTTTTAAAGCTAAAACTTATTAACATATATAATTCTCCTTCGTTATATATATATTATAGTGTAAATGTAAAAAAATATCAATGTTTTTGAGAAAAATTTCTCAAATTATTGATATTTTTATAGAATACTATTTTTATTTATTTAAGATTTTTGCATTGTGTACCATGCTAGCTCTGCGCATTTTACTCGGGCTGGCATGTTTGATATGTTTTGAAGTGCTGCTGCATCTTCTAGAGAATCTATTTCTTCGTCGGAGATTTGTTCTCTTTTTATCATTCTTAGATATATGTCTATTAGCTTTTAAGACTTCTTGTTTTGTTTTTGCCTTTAAATAGGTCAATCATGATTGTTGTTGAAGCTTGTGAAATTGCACAGCCTGTTCTGTGAATGATATGTCTTCTAAAATGTCTCCATTCATTTTTAGTTCTAGTGTAATGTCATCTCCACAGCTTGGATTGTGGCCATGTTCTGTCAAATCTGGATTTTGTTAGGTTGTGTTTGTTGTGTTTTTGAAGTGCTTGCTTCCATGATTATATCTGTGTAGATTGAATCCATGTTTTCCATTGTTTTCTCCTTTTTACATATATTTGCTGAATATTTTTTTGAACTTCTTTTAGGCCATTTATTAGTCTGTCTATATCTTGTTTTGTATTGTAAATATAGAAACTTGCTCTACATGTTGATTCCATTTTTAATTTTCTATGTAGTGGTTGGGCACAGTGATGGCCTGAACGTATGCAGACTCCACTGTTGTTTAGAATTGTTGAAACATCATGTGGATGAACGTTTTTACGTTGAATGCTATTACTGCAGCTCTTTTTTTCTAGATTTGTTGGTCCATAGATTTGGATGAAATCCAGTTTTGTTAGTTCTTCATAGGCATACTGTAGAAGCTCTGATTCTATTTTTTTCGACATTTTCCATTCCGATATTTTTCTAAATAATCGATTGCTGCTGATAGACCTACTGCTCCATTTACATTTTGGGTTCCTGCTTCAAATTTCATTGGTGGCTCTGCATACGTTGTTTCTTGTTCATATACATATTCAATCATGTCTCCACCTAAATTGAATGGCTGCATTTTATTTTAGGATTTCTTCTTTTTCCATATAATACGCCAATGCCCATTGGTGCTAGCATTTTGTGTCCTGAAAATACTAAAAAGTCGGCATCTAGGTCTTGGACATCTATTTTCATGTGTGGGGCTGATTGTGCTGCGTCTACGACTATGATTGCTCCTACTTCATGGGCTCTTTTTGGCTATTTTCTTTATATCATTTTATTGTGCCTAAAACGTTTGATACTTGTGTTACTGCAACGATTTTTGACACCTGGAACTATTTTGCTGTTTATTTCTTCATCTGACAACTCATAATTTTCGTTTGTATACATGTATTCAAGTGTCGCTCCTGTTTTTGCAAACGTTTTGCCATGTTACTAGATTTGAATGATGTTCCATTATTGATATAAGAATTTTGTCATTTTTGTTACATTTTGCATTCCATAAGAGTTTTGCTATTAAATTTAAACTTTCTGTAGCATTTCTAGTGTAAATGATTTCGTTTAAGGGATTTTGCATTTATGAATTTTTGCTACTTTTTCCTTTGATTCATCATATGCTCTTGTTGCTTCTATGCTTAAATCGTATGCTCCTCTATGTGGATTTGCATTGCTTTGTTTGTAATAATTTGTTACTGCTTCTATTACTTTGCATAGGCTTTTTGAGTTGTTGCTCCACTGTCTAAGTATGCAACATTTTTGGTTTTCTAGAATTGGAAAAATCTTTTCTAATTTCATTAGTTGTCATTTTTATTATTCCTTATATTTTTCAATTATTTCTATTATTTTTCTTGTAATTCTTCATCCGGTATTTCATTTTATTATATTGTTGAAATTTGCTTTTTATTATTAGCTTTCGTGCATCTTCATAAGAAATTCCTTTTGTCATTATATAAAAATAATTTCTTTGGATCTATTTTTCCTGATGATACTCCGTGTTCTCCGTTTACGTCATCTTCATGGCATAATAACATTGGTAAGGAGATTGATTTTGCTTTTATCTGATAATAAAAACACAATTTTTCGCTTTCTGAACCTTTTGACTCTTTACTTCCTTTTAGAAAGTCAATTGTTCCTTTGAAGCTTTTTAGAATTTCCGTCTATTGCTCCTTGTACTTCTATTTCTGAGTTTGTTTTTCGGCTATATGTTTTTATATGATAATTTTAAGTCTAATCTATTATTATCTTGTCCTAAATAAACTGTTTTTAAGCTATTTTTGCTCTATATCCATTTAGTTCACTATAATAGTTTTGATATCTTGTTTTCTGCGCCAAAATCTACAATTATGTGCAGAAATTTCGCTATTGTCTGCTATATTATTTGAGATTGCAAATATGTTTGTGTTTGCTGTGCTTTCTAATAAATTTGCTATTGTAATTTTTGCCTTTTGAATATTCTTCTGATTGTAATTCAATTTCTGAGTAATTGAATCCACTTCCTTCAAATTTTATTATTATATTTTGCTTCTGAATTTTGCTCATATTTGATATTGATTTTGATATCAATGTTTCTTCTATTAGTTTGAAGTTCAACTCTATATTTTGTTCTATTTTTGTATATTTTGGTACTATTATATTTAGTGAATAGTTTGTTTGTAGTTCTAATCCTATTTTGTTTGATAATAGTGTGTTTTCTGATTTTTCAAAGTTATTTTTTTCAATATTTTTAAATTGTACGTTATCAAATTCATTGGCTTTTGGTATTTCTAAACTTATTTTTAAATCATTAATTTGATAACTTTCTGATGTCCTTAGAGGTGTAGCATTTAATACTAATTCGTTTGTCATTATCCTATGCTCCTTCTAATTCTAAGTTTATTAAGTTGTTCATTTCTACGGCATATTCTAGTGGTAATGCTTTTGAAATTGGGTCTGCAAACCCTCTTACTATCATAGCTTTTGCTTCTTCTTCTGATAGACCTCTTGTCATTAAGTAAAATATTGCTTGGTCCGATATTTTTCCAATTTTTGCTTCATGCGAAAAATTCTACATCTGAGGTTTTGTACGTTTGATGTTGGGATTGTATCCGATTTTGAAATATTATCTAGCATTAATGATTCACATGATATGGATAATTTTGCTCCTGTTGCTTTTGGCATTACTTTTTACATCACTTCTGAATGTACAAATTCCTCCATCTTTTGAGATTGATTTTGAATTTACTACTGCTGAAGTGTTTGGTGCGTTTTGTACTATTTTCATTCCTGTATCTAAGTTTTGACCCTCTCCTGCGAATGATATTCCTAAGAATTCACTTGATGCATTTTCTCCATTTAAAAAACTCATTGGGTATAGCATTGATACTTTTGATCCAAATGATCCTGATACCCATTCTATTTTTGCATTTTTTCCTACGATGGCTTTTTTCGTATTTAAATTCATCATATTTTTTGACCAGTTTTCAATTGTTGAATATCTTAATGTTGCTCCGTCTTTTACATATAATTCTACTGCTCCTGCATGTAGATTTAATTCACTATATTTTTGGTGCTGAACATCCTTCTATGAAATGCAAATACGCATCTTCTTCAACGATTATTAATGTGTGTTCGAACTGGCCTGCGCCTGCGGCATTTAATCTGAAATATGATTGCAATGGTATATCTACTTTTACGCCTTTTGGTACATATACAAATGATCCTCCTGACCATACTGCATAGTGAAGAGCGATGAATTTATGATATGGAATTGAGATACATTTTGAGAAATATTCTTTTATGATTTCTGGATATTCTCTTACTGCTGATTCAAAAATCAGTGTATATTACGCCTTGCTCTGTTAATTCTTTCTTTATGCTGTGATATACAATTTCTGAATCGTATTGTGCTCCAACTCCTGATAGTGCTTCTCTTTCTGCTTCTGGAATTCCTAATTTTTTTCAAAAGTATTTTTATATCTTCTGGTACATCATTCCAGTTTGCTTTTCATATCTGTTTTTGGCTTGACATATGTTGCAATTTTATTAAGGTCTATTTCACTTAAATCAGAGGCCCCATGTTGGTAAGTCTAATTTGTTATAAGTTTCAATGCTTTTTAGTCTTATGTCCAACATCCAATCTGGTTCTTCTTTTTCTTGCTGATATATCTCTTATTACTTCTTCTGTTAAACCATAAGCTTTTATATTCAGAATCATCACTATTTTTAATGTTGTATATGTTTTCTATCTTGTTTTTGCTCTTCAAACTGTGATAGATCTGTTTTATTTTTCAAGTTATTTATTCCTTTCTAATTATTTTTAGATATTCTGAATATCCTTCTTTTTCTATTTGTTTTGCTAATTCGCCTGTTCCTGTTTTGATAATTTGTCCATTTACTAATATGTGTACATAGTCAACTTTTTAAGTTTTTCCAAAATTTTTGTGCTATGTGTGATTATTAATACTGCATTTTCATCATTTTTGAACATATTGATTCCTGATGATACTGTTCTTATTGCATCAACGTCTAATCCTGAATCTGTTTCATCTAGTATTGCTAATTTTGGGGATTTAATGTTAGCATTTGCAAAATTTCGGCTTTTTCTTTCGCCTCCTGAAAATCCTACATTTAAATCCCTTGATGCATAATTTTTATTCATGTTTAATTTATTCATATTTTTCTTCGATTTGTCTTTTAAACGCAAATACTTTTACAGGCTCCTGTGTTTTTGCTGAATGTGCTTTTTAAAAAGTTCATTAATGTTATTCCTGGTACTTCTTCTGGTAATTGGAATGACATAAAAATTCCTTTATTAGCTATTTCATTTGTTTTTAAATCGTTTTATATTTTCACCTAAAAATCAATTTTTCCAGATGTTTTTTTGTAGACTGGATTGTTGAAGATTACGTTTGCTAATGTTGACTTTCCAGCTCCGTTTTGGTCCCATTATTACATGTACTTCTCCTGCATTGATTTTTAGATTTAATCCTTTTAATATTTCTTTATCTCCTGCATTTGCGTGCAAGTCTTTTATATTTAAAATTTCTGTCATTTTCTACCCCTGTTTTTAAAAATGTTAGTCTTGTCTAACTTTTTATAGTTTAACATTTTTGGGTGGAAAGTCAAATAGAATGCTAGTTATATTGATATAAAAACTGAAATCATATTAAAATACAATTTCAGTTTTACTTCTATATATTAAATAATTTGTCTATTAAAATATTTAATTCTTTTACTTTAAATGAATATATTGGATTGTATATTTCTCACCTATATACAGTTCGTTAAAGAATTAAAAATTTATCTGATTATAAATATATACTTATTTATTTTTAATAATTTATCTAAAATGTCGCTCTATACTGATAATTTTTATATAAAAATGTCGCTTTTATACTGATAATTTTTATATAAAATGTCGCTCTATACCGATATATTTTTATATTAAATGTCGCTTTGCACCGATATTTTTATCATTAAGCGACATTTTTTTGATTGATTATTTTAACTTTTTCATTTCATTTTAAATAAAATTACTCTCTTATCTAGCAATTTCTATTAACAATTCTATTGCTTTTTATTCTTTTGTAATTCTTGCATATTTGATTAATTTTTCAAACTCTAAATTGCTATTATCTATTATCTTAAATATGATTTCATCGAAATTATCTACTTCTATATTAATATTATCCTTATTTTCAATAATATCTAATAATTGTAAATATAAATAATTTTTCATTATTTATTGCTATTTTAGGGCTTTAATATATTTACTCTTAAATTATTATAGAATATTTTATGATATTTGCACTCGTTCGTAACAATATCAGTTATATTTGGGACTTGTGTTGTGAGTCCAATCATATTATAAAGTTTAGCACCTACTATATATCCATTTACATTGCCATCTTTATCTTTTTAAGAATTTTTTTCTCTATTAAATATTTATTGCTTATTGTAGTCTCTCGAATAATGTTTTAGTTGGTTTATAATATATACCTCTATATTTTGTTTTTAGTTTATTATCTTTAAGTAACCTATAAAGATATTATTGTTAATTTGTTTTTATATCTGTGTCTTTATCCATATTTATGATTACATATTTTTATATCATCCATAAATATTGGATCGTTTTTATCACAATTATCAATATATTCTAATACTTTTTCTTTGATATTCAATATATATGCTCCTTTTGTAATTATTTTGTGTTATTTTTATCCTTTTTGTATTGTATAATTACATTATAGTATATTGTTATATATACGTCAACTAAATATTGGTAAATTAGAGGAATGGGTATGTGTCAACAAAAATGTAGGCAATTTTTATCTCTCGGATAATCCTTCAATATTATTGCCAAAATTACTCTATATTTTTCAAAGTTCACTTAATATAACAAAAAAATGTAGACAAAACTTTATAATTTTGTCTACATTTATTTCTACACTAACAGTGAATATAAGAAATGTCCTTATAAAATTTGTACAAAAAAGAGTTGACAATCCACATATGTTTGACAAACCTACAAAAATTTAATTATTTATATTATTATATTACTTCTTCTTTTTATAAGTGTATCATACGTTGTTTTGGTAATATTTGATACTAAAAATATCATCATTTAATAATTTAATAAAAATGTTAAAATCTTTTTCTGATGTAATTTTTATCTTTCCATTTTCCATTTTAATATTTTGTTTATAATAATCATCTTCAAATATTCTCTCTAATATCATTTCTTTTTCATTTTTAACACCTTGGAGTTCCTCATTTTTACTAAACGCTTTTTTTATTTTTAGAATCATTAAAAATATTTATTAATCTTATCTGTTTCTTCAATAATTCCTATATTATTTATCGCAGTTTTAGTATCGTTTGAAATATTTTTCTATATATTGTTCAAATCCAAAAATATTTTCTAATATATTAAGTTTATTTGAAATAATGTATTGACTTAATACTATAATATCAATCTTATCAGTAATCTTTATAATATCTTCTTCTATTAGTTTAAATGTTATTTTATTTTTTTACTTTTTTTAAACATCCAATTGCGCTATTAGTATAACTGAATTCACTGGATAAAACTGTTGATAAAAGTATAATATATTCTTTCTTTATTCCATATTTAAATATAAATCCTTGTAATCCTTCATTATCAGTTTTATCAAATTCTTCATTATCAGGTTTATCAAATTCTTCTATTTTATCAAGTTCATAAATTATATTTATCCCATCAAACTCTGATTTATCTATAATACAATATTCATCTTTAATTTCATTATAATTTTCTATAGAATTATATTTGGTATCTTTATTACAATACTCATTTCTTAATTTATTTCCTATTTTTCTTGTAAAAGCATCTCTTAATTTGTCTTCAACATTTAATTTTCGTATTTCAATTTTTCTTATTATCATTTTTTTCTTTTTATGCAAACATATATTTCAATTCCACTCTCTGAATTAATTACATTATTTATTTCTTCTTTTATATTATTTTCTTCCATTTTCTATTTCTTTCTTGCATATGCTACTTCATCTGTTATATATATTTTTCTATCATACAACCAATGCATATATCATTTTTTTGATATTATTGTTTCTTCATTAACTGCATCTTCACACTTTACAGTATATATTTTATATCCCAATATCGGTAAAATTGGATTATTATACCATAATTCCGTTTTCCAACACAAAATAAGTATTAACATTAATATTATATAGAATGCAGCAAAGTCGTTTAACGTTTGTATATCTATAGTTACTAATGGTAATATATATGTTGCAAAAAAATTAAACTAGTCTCTTTTCTTTTTTAAAGCTTATTACCTTTTCTGGCAATTTTTTGCCCCAATTGTTTTTGAAAATACATAATTTCTTTTATAGAAATTAGTATACAAATAAAAAAATAATATATATAATTATATAAGTAATTTCTAAAATTTTTTTGGTAATATATTTGGATTTTTCCCAATCAATATTTATAAATTTTATGTTCTTAACAATGAAAATTATGAAAAACATAAATGTTTGTATAAAAAAATTTTTCTTTTCATTATACTCCCCTTATCTATAACTTCTATATTATTTGTTCCTAATATAATTTTATGAATTCTATAATTTTTGTATCTAGAACACTATTGATATTATATTTTTCATATATAATTTTTGTATGTTTGTCAAACATATATCACACTTTCTTGATACAACTAATGTTAAGATACCTATTATGCTATTATTGAACTTTCATTTCTTATATATTTTCATATGAATCTATGTCAAGTTTTTGTACACAAAACCATGTGATTTTTACGCTGAAATTTTTCTATGTCATAAGGTGTTTTATAACCTATTGATGAATGTATTCTTTTTCTGTTGTACCAACTTTCAATAAACGTAAAAATTGCTAATTTTGCTTCCTCAAATGTCTCATATTCTTTTTAAATTTACTTCTTCTTTCTTTAATATGGCATTGAAGCTTTCCATACATGCATTGTTATATGGATTCCTTTTTTTACTATATGAATGCTTTAACCCAATTCTTTCAAATATTTTTCAACTTTACTTGATGTGTATTGACTTCCTAAATCACTATGAAATATTGCATTCTTCTTAAATTTTCCTTTTACTTCCGCATTTTTATAACATGCATTACTAATTCTTCATCTATTGTTTTTCCATAACTATATCCTATTATTTATCTGTTACACAAATCTTCAACCGTTGCTAAATATGTCCAACCATAATTTTTTTGCATAAATATATGTTATATCTGACACCATTTTACTTCTCAATGTATTTGTTTTAAATTCTTGATTTAACAAGTTTTTACTTTCTGTATTAACTTTTCTGTTACTACTCGATGACTTATATTTCTTAATTATACATGATTTTTATTTTTCAATAATTTCATCCTTTTTGCTACTCTTTTTGACTTACGTGTTTTCCTTCTGTTTCAAGAATTTTTCTTTATTTTTGGTGCTCCATATCTATTTTTGCTTTCTTTATATATTCTTAAAATATCTATATCTAATTTTTGATTTTCTTCTTTATATTTATTTGTTTGATGTTCTTTGTGATAATAATACTCTGAACGACTTATTTTTAATGCTTTTGCATAATTGTTTTTATTGTGTATTTATCTTTTGTTGTCTTCTATGAACTTAAATTTATCTGCTATTTCTGCGTGAATATGGCAATGGCTTTTTTTAATATTTCATTTTCTATTTTTTTAAATCATTAATTTCCTTCTTCATATTTCTTTATTATTTGTTGTTTTCGCCATCTATTGTCTGTATTTTTCCATACAACCCAACCCATTTATATAATGTTGCACTTCCTATGCCATATTCACGTACGATGTTTGCCGCTGTTGTTGTTTTGCTCTCATAAAAGCTCTACTATAATATTTTTAAAATCTTCATCATATAACTTATTTTTGCCATCTTGAACACTCCTTTCCAAACATATAATACTATTTTAACATCTCTACGCTTTCGTGTCCAAAATCTATCTTAATACCATATCTTCTCCTTAATTATTATTCCATTCATTATAAATTTTTCTCTTCTTTGAAAAAGCTTCTTGTCCACCTTCCATTATCTCGACTATATCTTTTTGGATAATTTCATTGTCAATACTATCATTATCAATAATAAGACCATCTTCATCTTTTAAACCAATTACTTCTTCTGAATCACCCCAAAAACAGGTATATTAGGATTATGGGTAGTAAATATAAATTGAATATTTTCTTTTTGCCTTTTTATAGTTTTTAATTAATTCTTTATATATAACTTGATTATCCATATCGTCTTCAGGTTGATCAATTATTATAACATCATTATCATATTGTGCTAAGATAAATAATAAAAACAGCTGATGCTCTTTTGTCCTAAAGAATAATTTTCAAAAATTTTTTTATCATGATATTTTATTATAATTTTATTGTTAGGGAGTATATTTACAAATATCATCAATATCCTTAATAAATCTTTCTTTTATTTTTCAATTATATTTCCTCCGCTTATATCTTTTAAATTATTTGCATCATTAAGTAATAAATCTTCTAATATTCCTAAATAATCAATAAAGTTATCTGCAATTTCTATAAATGTATTTTTGGTTATATTAGTCTTTTTAATTCATCCTTTAAATCTTCATAAAAATTTTGCTTTTATTACCATTTACTATAAATTCTATTTTTATATTATCCTGATTAGAATTTATTCCCTCAATATAATTTAAATATTTACTATTGTCTTCAACAATTAATTCTCTTCTTTTTGAAAAGCTTTATTAATTCTTTTCTTAGTTTTTCTTTTTGTTTTTAATTCTTTTTCCATTTTGTCTATGTCATTATTAACCTCATCTAGTTGTTTCTTTAACTTCAAATATGTATCACCATCTAGATTATCTTTTAAATTCAACTCTCTTTTTACATTTTTCAAACTCTGAAAATAAATGTTGCTTTTTATTTTTCTTATATTCATTAGATAGCTCTTCTAATTCACTAGTTTTCTGTTTTATACTGTTTTTCAATGTTAGCTTTTCGTTAAACAATTTTTCAATCTCTTCTATAACTTTAACAATTTTTAGTAAAAATTCTTTATTATACTTTGATTCATAATCTTTTATAAAAAGAAAAATCATTTTTCTATGTTTTCAATATCTGGTGTTTCTTTCATACTATCTGTTAATTTTTGATTTTTATTACCATCTTCGTTAAATGCCTCTTCTTTTTCTAACTTATCTTTTACACCCTTTTCATCAAATATCTTTAGCTGTTCTTTGATTGTATTACGCTCTTTCTTTTTATCTTCTAATTTTTCAGGCAACAATTCTAATAAATTATATTTTTTTATAGTATCATTCAATTTTGTTACATTATCATTTAACTTTGAATTATCCAATTTTGATTTACCTATTAATTTATTCAATAAATCTTCTTCATATCCATCAATTCTAATTGATAAATCTTTTTGTCCAAAATATAATACATTGTTTAATAATGATTCTATTTTTATATCTTTAGTTTCTCCTAATTCATCAGTTATATAAACTATATTATCAGAAAAATGCTTCAGTAATTATATATTCTTTTCCGTATTTATTGCTAATTTTTAATTCAGCAACCCCTCCTGATCCCATATAATATGTCACAATATCTTCTTTATATTTTTATCAACATCAGAACAATTCATATTTAGAATATTTCTAATAATTTCTAATATTGCTGATTTTCCACTTCCTCTAATACCTATAATATTATTTAGCTCTGGCGAAAACTTTTAGTTCTTTACCATCTAAAAACACCACCATTAAATTTTAATGACTCAATATAACCATGATTTATTTCTTTAACTTTATCTGCAACTCTATTATTAAAATCCATAAGCGCATATTTGATTGTTTTTTATAATCAAAGTTTCCAATTTTTAAATATGATTTTTCTTTCCTTTTCCACTTCTTCTATCTTTTTGGATCTGAACCTTTCTCTAGCTAATTCTTTATTTGTCCATTCAACAAAATTTTTATAATTATCTCTATTGGTTTGATTTTTGTAATCCTAGTACTCTATTTTTATTTTTTTCATTTAGAAAAACAAACTTTTTATTAATCACCATCACATTCAGTAAATAATCCTGAATTATTATCAACATGAGCTAAAATAATAAAATAATCTAAATTAAAATCATCCAATAATTGAATACTTTACCTGTTAAGTCTTCCTTACATCTTGTATTTTCATTTTCCCTATTACTTATTCCTATGAAAAACACTATTTAAAATGTATTTATATTATCTTTCCAGAACTTATCCAATCATTTGAAAAAGCTATTAAAAATATGTATTCCATTTTTCCTTCTCACTGTAATAATTCTGCTCCAGGAATAAGTAATATTTCTCTTTGAGCTTGTAAAATTAACAAATTCTTCTTTATCAAACTTATTTCATGATTAGTAATAATCCCGACTTTGATATTTTCATCTTTTAATTTTTGTATGTAATTTTTATAAAGTCGATGATTTGTATTATCGTATGTAAATTCTTTATCTGCCATAGTATGTAAATGAGCTGTCAAATCTTAAATATTTTTGCTCCATTATTAAAAATTTCCAATATATCACATCCTTTTCAACATTATAATAATACTAAAATATTTTTATATCACAAATATAGCTTTTCCACCAAATTAACAAACAATTATAAATATTGATTGCCAAAATTACTTTATATTTTTCAAAGTTCATAATAAAAGCAAATTAAATAATTGATCTTAATTTGCTTATTCTTTCCGATATTTTAATATTTCTTTTATTAATTTATTTTCTGTTTGTATTATGTACTCCTATTGAATCTTTCTTGCTTTTTGTGTTGCTGATAGATGATTTTGCATGCATGTATTCTACTAACATTTTGTTTGAAATTACCATCATAACTACTTTTTTAATCTCTTAAATATTCCTTTTACGCCGTAGTAATTCGTATTTTTCACCCATGTCAAAAATTGATTTATTACTTGGAATATTAAACTTTTTCACAACATTCTGAATAACTATGATGTTCTTTAAGATAATATTTAATAACTTTTTAATTTTTAATTCATTTGAATATTTGGACATAAAAATGAGACCCTTATTGTTAAAACTATATATTTTTTCTATCATTTTGGGTTTCACTTCATAAATGTAGATAATTTTTATCTTTGTAATATTCTTTTAATATTGTTGCTAAATTCAATTTATTTTTGAGTCCTCTTAAAAGGAGAGAAAGTGCCCTCCTTAGTATCTGTAATTCAACTTGTTAATAATCCATACAAACGCTGCCATAATTTCGCAATAAGTGAGCTTGGGGCAAAAATAATGTTATTCAGTCAAATTAATATCAAAGTGTCTATAATTTTCAATCAAAACAGATGTAAAGAGATACATGGTAACAATAATACCATATTTTTGTACATCTTAATTCTAACTCCTTTTTCTTATTTTGAATTCATATATCACAATAGCCAATTTAATTGACATTACCACTACTTGCTACACGTTATATTGCCTTTTACTTTATATTAGCTTTTAATTGTTTATTTTTATACTTTTTGATTTTTATCTTATCTTTAAATTTTTAATTATATTGATTAATGTATCATCTTTTTAATATAAATAATGTAATAAAAATAAATTATTGCGCTTGTGCCTGTTATAATTATTGTATTTAATATTGAAACTTTTTAAAAATCTTCCTAAAGGAATAACAGTTAGTATAACCAGTGAAAGCAATTAAATAATTCTTTGATTGTTTAAAAATTCTTTTTAAATTAATATTATCTCTAACATAATACATTTGTATTAAAACAATTACAAGTTCTCCTAAAAAGATGCTATAAATTTGTCCTACTGATGCAAACTTTGGAATTAGTATGAAGTTAAAAATAAAATTTATTGCAGCTCCAGAAAATAGCGAAATAATATATTGTTTTTGTCTTCCTACATTAACTAAATATTGCATTCCAAATACATCATCTAACCCTTGAACAATTAAAAATAAATCCACTTAATTTTAATAATTCACTGACTTTATCATATCCATCTCCAAAAACCATTTGACAAAATTGTCATGATATACAAATAAGCCCAAATGCTATCGGTAAAGAAACAAAAACATATTTTCCAGATTTATTAATAAATTCATTTACTTGATTTTTATTTCCTTCTTTAAAATGCACTTGCTATTTGTGGTAACAAAACAAGTCCTAAAGACAATACCACTCTTAATAATACAATATTAATTTTTGCGCTTGTTCATAATATCCATTTTCTATATACCTTCAGTTAAATTTCCTAACATCGTTTTGTCCAACAAAGTATATATCGATGTTGCAATTGCTAGCGAAAAATTGTAAACAATTCTTTAAATCGTATTTTTATATCTTTAAAAGTAATTTTTCAAAATTTAACATCATTTTTATATCCAACCACAATACAAAAATGCTAAAAATTAATAAAACTACTTCCAAATGTATATTTTTATTAAATCATTCTTGCTATGTATACAAAAATACAACAAACAATAATTCTGCTATTTTTAAAAGATAGTTCTTATAGTTTATTTTCTTAAATTTTTCTATTCCTTGATAAAACCATCCCTATATTTAATGGAACATTTATTAAATGAAACATTAAAATTAAAAAGCAATACTTTATTAGCATTATTGAACGAAAATATTACATAAATACTGCTAACTAAAAAGTTGTACACTACTATTTTTAATTGTTGAGATGTCCAAAACTTTTTAGCTTCTATTTTTCCAAAGAGTTTTTACATATGATATTTCTCTTCTGCCATATACGTCACAGCCCAATGTTTGCAATAAGTGTAAAATAATTAGTTAAAGCAAAAAGCATAACTATATGTACCAATTCCTTCAGCGCCTAAACTTCTTGATAAAAACGGAATAGTAATAAATGGGCTTATTACTAATAAAAACCTGTTAGTATGAGATTATAAATATAATTTTTATCGTTTTTATTCGTTATTCTCCTTCGCTTTTTACTTTATTTAAATAATATTCCTGTAAAAACTGTGCTACATTTTTATATCAAAATTATTTTCTTCTAACTAATGAACTCATATTCTTATGTGAAAAATCATTTTTGAAAGTTCAATAGCATCAATTGCCCATACATCATTTGATTTATTTAAATCTTCATATTTAATTATTGGAGTAATATTCGTTAGATCTGGTACATTATTTGAAACTAGACACGGTGTTCCCGCTGCTTGCGATTCAATTGTGACAATTCCAAGTCCTTCAAATAATGACGGTAATATAAAAATATCCATTGCCCATAATAATTCTGGAATATCTTTTCTATTTTTTTAATAAAAATAACATCGTTAATTATATTATTATATATATAATTTTTATTTCATCCTCTAATGGTCCATCGCCAATTATAACTAATTTTGCGTTTTCTTTTTGTTCCTTTATTTTTATAAAAATATCAATTAAGATTTATGATTTTTGCATATGTAGTCTACCAATATTTCCTACTACAAAGTCATTTTCAATATGCAATTTCTTCCCTAATTATATTTCTACCTTCTTCATTAAAAATAAATTTTTCAGTATCAATTGCATTATTTAAAATTATGAAATTTTTTCTTTGAAGAAAAATTCACCTGCATCTTTAGAACAAAGCAAAATAGTCTGTAGCTTTATTGACGTACAACTTTTTCTAAGTATCATTCTAGGGAATATATTTTTATATCTTTTACAGAACTATTATTATGAGCATGAGCAATTCTTACATTTATGCCAATACAATTTTTAAAAACTATATTTTCCAACATTAGAAAGCATGTGCAGTGTACTATTTCATATTTATTTTCTTTTTAATATACTTTTCTTTTTAAAAAGATTATATTAAAGTCTTTTCTTATGTTTGTATAATATATTTTTCCACCCAATTTTATTATTTCATCATCATAAAATTGTCATCATCTATACTCAACTAAGAAATCAAATTGTACTCTATCAATATTTTTATATAAATTCATTAATAAAGCTTGTGTTCCACCCGCTTCCATTCTTTTGCACAACATGTAAAAACTCTAATCACTATTTACTACACTCCTTTTGATTTATATAATCAATTATCTTTTGATACATTTTAGTATTTAATGTATCTTCAATATAATCTTGTTTAACAGTATGATAATACACTTCATCAAAATTTTTCTGTTGCAATATGGACATTTATTAAATTATCCTTTACAGTATCATATACCCTGATATTTTTATTAGAATTATCAAATGCGATGCATTTTTGTTTTAGCTAAAATTGAAAATATCATACCATGCAAGCGATCTGTAATTACAATATCACATTCAGAAAACTCATTAAAGCTTTTGAACTAATAATTTTTCTCTATTTTTGCTATCAATAAATTCTATTTCACTCATTGTGTCAAAAACGTTGATTGACTTATCTATTTTTAATTTTTCCTTAAAATCTATGCTTAATCACGCCTTCTTTATCTTCTCTTAAACATATTCCAATTTTATATTTATGTTTTTAATATCATATTATTGTTTTTGTTGCTAAGTATAGAACAATATCTGGTCTAAATTCAACTTTACAATCACTATAATTTTCTATCATTTTTTATATGTCTTTTTCTCTAGCACACAATAATAAGTTTTTATTAGAATTATAAATTTTTGAAATTTTAAATTCTTTATTACCATTTTTGTCATCAGTATAATCTATTGTCTGTGGAAAAATTATAATTTTATTATTTTTAAAATTTTTGGAATAACAATTCTTCTGATTTCCTCATATTTAGGGATATAAATTTCCCATGTTGCCTCCACCATTCATACAAATAATATCATTCTTTTGAATATGTTTTTATGTATTTGTAATTTCTAATAAAATCCTTTTCTGTTATCTCAACATAATTAAATTTATTAAATTTATCTTTTTATAAACTTCTCAATTGAATATGTAATAAGCTGAGTCTCCTAAATTATTATATGTTGCAGCATCAATCAAAATTATATTTTTATTTTTAGTTTAACAGTTGGTTTTAAGCATTATTTTTCCCAAAATTTTTATATAAAATCTTAACTTTAAAGACATATTATTTTTTTATACTATTTATCAGCTTCATATTCCTATACCTTTTTCTTGATTGATGCACTACTCTAATACAATTATCAATTGTACCAACAAAATTTGAAATTATTTTTAATCTTTGTGTATTCCTCATTGTTATTTATTAATTTTTCATTTAAAATTCTTTTCATCTCATTATTATACCAATCCGCTTCTTCTCTATTTCTCAAATCAGCATAAGATGGTGTATTTATTTCAGGAATAACTCCTAAAGACATAAAATGACTCAATTCCTACAGAATGCTGAACCACATTTATTTCCAATAGCCAAAAATTTTATTTTTCATCTGGATTTTTAAATATGTCTTGAAAAACAAATGAACAATAACATCTCCTCATTATCCCGGTTGATAAATCTAATATAGCTGACCAATCTCCGGCATAGCAAAAATTCTTTTCTTTTTACATTAAAATTATTCATTGTAAATTCAAATAGTGGCGAGATTAAATTCTTTTCCAACTTCTATGTATTTATCTTCTGGTAAAGTTAATAATTCTGTTTTTCGTAGTTGATTTCCATCTTCTTTCCTAGTAGCAACAATTTGAGGATATGCTCCAACTTTTTCATACTAATTTCTTTTTATTTCTTCAATATGTGGAATATATTCATCACATAAATTTAATTTGTAATACAAATGAACAACCACTTTTTCTTACATATTTTTATATTTTCAAAAAGTATCCAATAACTTTTTATTTTTAATTCTAAATAGTGAAATGAAAATGAAAAATTCAATCTTGCAGTATAGTTATTACACTTATCAATAATATCGTGAATTCTTTTAGTAAGTGTACCATTTGTAGTAATATTAACATAATGTCCATTTTTAATATTTCAAAAACAATATCTTCTAATTGTTTTTTTGAAGAGTTGTTTCCCTGCTCCACATATGCTAAAATAGCATATTCCACCTAATCTATCTTTTATTTAATGCTCTTCCAATTTGTTCAGGAGAATATTTTAAGTTTGCCATTTGATTTTTTTCTATTATTTCTTTGAATAACATAACAATAACTACACTTTAAATTACAAGCTGTAACTGGTATTAAACATTCAAAAAAATCTTTTTTTATTTTTCCATTACTTTCCCTCCGTGTTTTCCAATATTTTTCTACTATTTTCTTGTCAACATTAATATCAAATTTTTCGTGCAATTAAACATTTTGAGTTATCTAATTCTTTAAAATCATCTATTCTCCACGTATATGGACTACCATTTCTTTCCTCGTATTTTAATGTCTATATGTCTCATATTTCCATCCTCTGAATCGTCATATTGTCTATTATAAAGTTTTTTTCAAATTCTGAATTATATATAATTGTTTGAATAAACAATTCATCTACACATTTGGTTCTATAAAATATTTTTATATTTTTTTCATTTTTAAAATATATCTTGCACAAGCATCTGTTATACTGAACCATTGTGAACCATATTTAAATATGTACTTATTTTTGTCTATTAATATTAAGTATCTCTTGAACAAATAACAACGTTCTCGATAATAATGTAAACATTTTTATTTAAGATATTTATTTTATATTTTTCCTATTATTAACAAAAATGATACAATTTAACTCTTCTTAAAAATTTCTTTATCTGTTTTCAATCTTTCATTAGAATCATAATGTATAAACTCTTTTCCATTATTCTTTTTGAAAAACTCATAAAATCTATCCATTGGTTTTTATAAGTAAATCCATTCCAGACAGTAAATGATAATAATCATGTTTTTGTTTTTCGTTGCCTTATTTAATAGGTACATCTCAGTTAAAAACCAACTCAAAAACTTCCCCAATAAACTTTATACTTACTTAAAAATTTTTATATTTCCATATTTTATTTTTGATTTAATATCATTTACAGGTACATTTGATACTTTTTGTCAATATGTATATATATATCATTATTTTTATTATCTAATTGTTTCAATAAGCAATACAATTGTTCCCAATTTCCATGAGCAATTATTAAAAATGCATGTTTCATAATCTTTATTTAATCATTTTACAAATAACTAAATCTATATTCACCTCTATTTCTATCGTTTTTAAATATTTCTTTCTTTATCTCTGTTTATCCCATAAATTGAAACCGTTATAATCATTGTTATGCCTAAACATTGTACTATATATGTATTTTTCTTTTAAATATAGAAACAACAAAAACAATCGGTAAAAAAGCATAATTATAAAATTTTTCTTTACATTTTATGTTTTAAACTGTATTTCTAAAAATACTTTGCGAATACTATAAAAAAATTTTTTTGTACTATATTACTAAAAGGACTATTTTTAGTGTTCTATTCCATTTCTATAACTTTTTTTCAACATGATAATCAACAAATTGGACTTCATGTCCTAAACTTTCTAAAGTGTTTTTAAAGGCATACTCTTGTAGAAATGAACCATAATTTTTATTCTTTGCATTGACAATATTCAACTTTACTCATCTTTTGCCTCCCAATGATATTTTTGTATTTTTCATCATTAACTTCTTTTTCTTGCAATCTATATTTATTGAATATGAAAAATATATAAAAAGCGAAAGAACATCAAACTTATATTCATTATAATACTTGCATAATAACTTTCTGTTATACAATAAATAAATAAAAAAATAATGTAACAACAATTTCTCTTTCTAAATTATTTTTACTAAAATCTTATTTGTTTTTATTTGATTATATATATACCAAGCAAATGCTAATAATCCTCCATTATAGATCAAATCAAAATAACCATTATCAAAATAAGATATTATTATATTTATTTGTAGAAAACATTGGTATTTGATAATTTTTAAGAGTCTCACTCATATATCTGATTCTTCCTGTAAGGATAGCATCCAATTTATCAACTATTGTATTTTTCTCCATATACTTGTGCAACTATAAAAGCTAAATAAAAATTGAAAAATAATGTAACATTTAATAATCTTTTTGAATTTTTATTAACTATTTTTATTCTTTTCATTAAATAAACATATACTAAGAAAAATTGATAATATAAAAACCACTTCTTGATACTGTAAAATGATATATTAAATAATTAAGTAATTCTAATACTACCACTCTTTTTAAGTCAATTTTTTTCATAATAATTATATACATACAAAAACAACTATTAAAACAAAAAGATGCTTGTGTAAGATTTGGATGACTATACCCTAATGTCATTCTATTTACAAATCCTATACCTTCCTATAAAATTCAATAGTATTGTTAGGAATAATTCCTAATAAAGATGATGTAATCATAATTATAAATGCAAAAATTCTAGTAAAAAAATATTATTTTCAATATTTTTATATCAATATCTTTTTAAAGTTGCTATTGCTATAGCAGTAAATAATATCGTCGTTTCTTTTCCAACAATAAAGTCTATAATTCCAATCAAAAGTATTATGCCTATAGTATTAATTTCACTTTTTATATTTGACCCTAAATATTTTTTATGAATGTTAATAATATTCCAATTACATAACAAGCAATGTAAATTGGATTGGAACTAGCTAAAGCCTATTCCTTTCATAAAAACTAATTATTATCCAAAATAGATATATACCCACATCTATCTTTACTCTCATTCCATTTCTCCTCAAAAATTTATTACTTATCAAAGATACTTTTTATTTCTTCATCTAATTTTTCACAAAAATAACTTGTTATTAGATTTATAATTTTCTTTCATATTTTCTACAATTGAATAATATTCTTTTATTAACTTTTTCCAAATCATCAATATTATAACAAGGAATAATTGAATTATCTCTTTCAACCACTTGTTCAACAAAAATCCTTTTGGTGATTATTTACATATTCATTAAAAATCTTTTTGCCTAGGAACAACAATAGGAATTTTTCCGATTGTAAGTGAGTGCTATGAAACTTGCTGGTCCACCATGGTAATTATAATTCTAGCTTCTTCTAAATATTTTTCATATCATCATAACAAATTAACTTATGTGACTCACAATATTGTGGTTTCATAATCAGTATATCCTTTTTGAATAATAACATCTTCATCAATTATTTTTATCTCTTTTTAACTCATCAATTTTCTTTTACTAATCTTTCAAAAAGATTGTTCATGAGTACCTACAGTTACAAATATCATAATCCTACCTCCTTTAAAAAAATTCTACCTAAATTTATTGCTTTAGGGATAAACTTTCAATTGTTCGTCCCATTGTACAATAAACTTATCAGCAATTTTTGAACAAATTTTTGCCACTAACAGTAGGTTTATCGATTCTATCATATACCTCTATGTAAACTAATTTTATACCTTTTATTTTACCTATTATAAAGAAAGGTATAGCAACTGCTGCGCCTGAAGATATAATTACGTCAGGTTTTCTTTTTAACACTTTTATAGCTAAAAAAGTGTTCTTTATTAAATTTAGTATATTTCTATTTGTGAGGATAATGACAATAATATTTCTTTTCATCTCTTAAAATACTATTAGCATCTACTTTATCAAAAGTAACCCATACTCACGGATCTATATATGGTCTTAACATATACATATGAGTCAATGTCCCACTGAGCCCAATGCAAATACCTCAGTACTTGATCCTGCCCCAACCCCATCCCATCCTCCACTCATTCAAGTCCCAACCACACCTAATCTCAAATGATCTGTCTTGTCCTCCTGATGCAGTTTTCGCATCTGCATCCAGGCACGAACGCCAGAGCTTCCACCTGATGCACCATATATGTCCAGTTCGCTGATGCAGCCCGTTATCTTTTCCGTCCCCATCAGCGCACGCCTGCCTTACCGCCGAAGCGCTGCCCGGCTCGCCCGAATTATCGTCGTTGTTTCGCTGCCACCGCCCGCCGCTATTCTTCTGCAGCCGCTGCCGCTGTCACTGCTCGCCGCCGGTCGCCCGCATTGCCCCGCCGTCGTCAGCCCGTCAATTGCGGTGGTCAGTCCGCCCATGCTCGCCTACCGTCATCTCTACCTCACCGCGCCCCGGCCTTTATTGGTCAGCATTCCAGCCTTTCGGAGCCCAGCTCATCGTTTTTCCAGCCCAGCTTTCTGGCGCAACCGCCTTTTTGCCTCCCATTGCTCGTCAAACGCTGCGCCCCGTTACCATCAACCGTCGTTGCTCATCTGCCTGCCGCCTTCGCGCCGCGCTTCCAGTCCACCACCGCCCGGCGCCACAATTTGCCGTCGAGCCCATCAGCTCGCCTGAGTTGTCCGCCATCCCGCGCGATGATGACGGAAAGCAGGAGCGATTTTTGCCAATGTTCTTTCCTGTTACCCGCCGTAATTCTGTATGGTATATTTCCGTTTACCATCTGTTAACCGTCATTTTCAACAACGGTTCTGGCATCAAAACGTCGACGCTGCCCACCACCATCCGTCCGGCTGTTCATCAGGTTATTCATTTGCCACAGCCTGCTGATACCATGCGGCCGGTAGTTCGCCGTTGCGCCGCGATGCATATTTCATTATCTTTCAAATAGTTTCACTGAAATCGATATGTTCATTCAATATGAAGAGTTTTATGCCGCTTCCAGCGTTAAAATGGCCGTCTATTCAAAATTTTGCTCATTTGTCGCGCAGGCATTGCCTTGGCTATCATGCCATATTATTTGTGTTTTGAAATTGTATTCTTTATTTGATTTATATTGTATTCTAAATTTTTAGTGTTAATTTCTATCCAAGATCTTTCTTTTAACTTGTTCATCTGTATTTCCTCTTTTTCTTCCTTAAAAAGGCTCTAGCGGTGACTAGAGCCTTTAGTTTATATTTTCTTATTATTCAACTGTGATTGCTGCTACAGGGCATGAGTTTGCTGCATCTAGCTGCCTCTTTATTTGCTTCTGTAACTTCTCCGAATGCTTCTGATAATCCATTGTCATTCATTCTAAATACTTCTGAGTGCCATTCCTACACATAGGCCGCATCAATGCATTGTTCTTGATTTACATTTGCTGTCATTTAGTTTATGTCCTTTCTTTAATTATGCTGTTTCTTCATTTTCTAGAAGATTTATTTTTCTTCTTGTTTTTATGATTATGTATTTTTACTTCTTCTTTATTTTCGTCTATTTCTATTTTTGCTTTTTTTCTTTCTTTTCTACAACGTCTTTTTGTTATGATGCATTTTGATATTTTTTTGAGTTTGATGGTACTTCGTACATTACGTCTCTCATTGAGTCTTCAATTATTGAACGTAGTCCACGTGCTCCTGTTTTTCTTTCAATTGCCTTTTTCTACCATTGCTTCTAATGCATCTTGTGTGAATTCTAATTCTACACCATCTAATTTTAATAACTTTTTATATTGTTTTGTTAAAAGCATTTCTTTTGGTTTTAGTCATTATTTCAATTAAAGCGTTTTTATCAAGTTCTCTTAGTGTTGCTATTACTGGTAATCTTCCTACAAATTCTGGAATTAATCCAATTTTAGTAAGTCTTGTGGTAATAACTCTTCATAGATTCTATATTTGTCTATTTCTTTTTGAACTTTGTACTGTTGCTCCAAATCCTATTGATTTTTTTCCAATTCTGTCACCAATTATTTTATCAAGTCCTTCAAATGCTCCTCCACATATAAATAATATGTTTGAAGTATCTATTTGAATTAATTCTTGATGTGGATGTTTTACGTCCTCCTTGTGGTGGTACTGATGCAACTGTTCCTTCTACTATTTTTTTAATAATGCTTGTTGTACGCCTTCACCTGATACATCTCTTGTTATTGATGGATTTTCTGATTTTCTTGATATTTTTATCAATTTCATCAATATAGATTATTCCTGTTTCGGCTTTTTCTATGTCATAGTCTGCTGCTTGGATTAATTTTAATAATATGTTTTTCGACATCTTCACCTACATAACCTGCTTCTGTTAATGTTGTTGCATCTGCTATTGCAAATGGTACTTTTTAATGTTTTTTTGCAAGAGTTTGTGCTAAATATGTTTTACCACATCCTGTTGGTCCTAGTAATAAAATGTTGCTTTTCTGTATTTCAATATCATCTATTTCTTCTTCAGTATTTATTCTTTTATAATGATTATATACTGCGACTGATAATGTCTTTTTGCTTCGTCTTGACCTATTATATATTCATCCAATACTTTTTGATTTCTTCTGGTGTTGGTAATTCATCGTTTGTAGAAATTTGATATTTTTGTTTCTGCTTTTTGATTCGTCGAATTCTATAATATTTGTACATAATTTGATGCATTCATCACAAATATATACTCCTGGTCCGGCTATTATTTTATTTACTTCTGATTGTGATTTTGCCACAAAATGAGCATTTTATGTTTTTATTAGCCATTTGGTCTCCTCATCATTCTTAATTAAATTCTTTTTGTCCATTATTCCATCTATTAGACCATATTCTAATAGCTTCTTGTGCTGTCATATAGTGGTCTCTTTCAGTGTCTCTTTCGATTACTTCTAGTGGTTGACCTGTTTGTTCACTTAATATTCTATTAAGTTTTTCTCTTGTTTTGATCATTTTGATCTGCGTGGATTTTTGATTTCAGTTGTTTGTCCTGATATTCCTCCACCTTGGCCACCTATTAATGGTTGGTGAATTAGAATTTCAGCATTTGGTGTTGCAAATCTCTTTCCTTTTGTTCCGTTTGTTAAAAGCATTGCTCCCATACTTGCTGCCATTCCAATACAGATTGTTGTTACTGGGCATTTAATATAGTTCATTGTGTCAATGATTCCCATTCCATCTGTTACTGATCCACCTGGTGAATTTATATAAAATGATATTTCCTTATCTGGGTCTTCTGACTCTAAGAATAACATTTGTGCGATTACTGTACTTGCTGATGCTGAGTTTACATCTTCACTTAAAAATATAATTCTATCTTTTAATAATCTTGAGAAAATATCATATGATCTTTCTCCTCTTGATGTTTGTTCGATTACATAAGGTACTAAACTATTTTTATTTCGTTCATTTAAAGAAATTCCTTTCTTGTCCCCTAGTACATTCCTATGGCAAACCTTTAATCTGAAGTTTGCCAAGGATTTTTATTATTATAATTATTTAGAAATTTTTGCATTGTCAATTATGAATTTAACTGCTTGTGAATTTTTGAAGCGTTTTCTAAGTATTCGATAATATCTTTTCTTGATTCTATTTCTTTAGCATCTTGTCCATATTGTTTTGCAATGTTTTTCAATTTCTTCTTTGATGAATTTTTGTCTGCTTTTAATTTTTCTGCTTTTACTATTTGCATCTATTACTAATTTGTATTTTACATTTTTCTCTGCTTCTACTTTTTAATTCATCTCTTAATTCTTTCTTAGTTTTTCCTAAAGATTTTCATATATTGTTCAAGGTTTAATCCTTGGTATTGTAGTCTTTGATTCATGTTATCTTCCATTGAATCGATTTCTACTTCAATCATTCCTGCTGGGAATTTCAACTTTTGAGCTTCTACAACTGTTTCAATTGCTTTGTCTTCCATTTCATGTTCTGCTTTTATGATTATTTTCTTCTGTTAATCTTTTGCTTTATATCTTCTTTTAATTCTTCTAATGTGTCAAATTCACTAACGTCTTTTTGCAAATTCATCATCTAATTTTGGTAATTCTTTTACTTTTTATTGAATTTAATTTTACATGGAAGTTTGCATCTTTACCTGCCATATCTGCTGCATGGTATTCTTTTGGGAATGTTACTTTTGATGTCTCTTTCTTCACCAATCTTTCATTCCAATTATTTGGTCTTCAAATCCTGGAATAAATGTATTGCTTCCGATTGTTAAAGTCATATTTTTCTGCTTTTTCCACCTGCGAATTCTACACCATCAATTGTTCCTACATAATCAATGTTTGCGATATCGTCTTTTTGTACTGCTCTGTCTTCTACTGATACCATTCTTGAGTTATGTTCTGCCATGTGTTCTAATTCGTGTTTTATATCTTCTGCTTTTACTTTATATTCTACTTTCTTTCAATTCAATACCTTTTGTATTGTCCTAATTCAACTTCTGGTCTTGTTGAAACAATTGCTTTCAAATATTAATTCTTTTCCTTTTCGATTTGGATGATATTGATTTCTGGTTTGCTTACAACATCTAATTTATTTTTCAATTTCTTCATCATATACTTCTGGTAATAAATGATTGAATGCGTCTTCATAGAACATTTCTACACCGTATTGTTTTGCAACTATGTTAAATGGTGCTTTTCCTTTTTCTGAATCCTGGTACTGTGAAATACTTTAGCATTTTCTTTGAATACATGTTCAATTGCTTTCATCAAATCTTTCTGGTTCTACTGTGAATGTGATTTTTTTATTTCATTTTTATTGTTTGTTTTTCTTTCTTAATACTCATTTTTATTCCTTCCTTTTACTTCGTACATAATGTACCTTCTTAATTTACTTTTGGGATTATATCACAGAATCTTTTCAAAAAATCCATTGATTAGCATTATTTCATTAATTCTGCTAATTTCTTTTTGTCATCTTCTACTTGTTGTCTATCTTTTTGCTACAACTGCTGCTGGAGCTTTATTTACATAGTTTTCGTTTTGATAAACGTGATTCGATTTTTCTATTGATTCTTGTAATGCTTTTATTTTTGCTTCTCTTGCTTGTTTATCTGCTTCTGTTTCTTTTTCTCAAAATATACTGTTGCCTTTAATATTGTTTGACAATACTTTTGTATGATTTAATATTTAATGGGCTTGTTATTATATTGTCATTTAGTCTTAAAACATTTACTACTAGTTCAATATCAGAGTCTGTTTCAAACATGATTTTTCAAATCTTTTTGACATGTTGTTTTCTGCTTTTACATTTCTGAAATTTTTCATGAAATTCTATTTGATCTGATACAATTTTTGTTTCGGCTTCAAATATATATTCTTTATTATAATTTAGGATATTTTGCTATCATTATTGATTCTGCATCTTTTTACTGGTAACATTTGATATATTTCTTCTGTTACATATGGCATGAATGGATGTAGCATTTTAAAAATACCAGTTAAAAATATAACATAAAACGCTTTTTGTTGTGTTACTATTTAGTGAATATTTTGCGATTTCTATGTAATAATCACAGAAATAATTCCATGCAAATTCATATATTGCATTGCCTACATTGTTGAATTGGTATATTTCCATGAATTTTTGAACTTCTTCAATTGTTTCTTCATATTTTGTTAATATCCATTTATCTTCTGGTTTTAAAGTCTTCTAATTTAATTTCTTTTAAAGTCTTCAATGTTTGATAGTACAAATCTTGAGGCATTCCAAATTTTATTTATGAAAGTTCCAGATTGGTTTTGATGTTTTCTTCATCAAATCTCATGTCCAATCCGTTTGATATATCTGTTACTAAATAATATCTTAATGCATCTGCTCCGTATTTTTTTCAATCATATCAAATGGGTCTACACCGTTTCCTAAACTTTTACTGAATTTACGTCCTTGTTTATCTCTTATTAATCCATGTATTATACAGTGATTAAATGGTCTCTTTTCCTAATAATTCTTCTCCTTGGAATGTCATTCTATTTACCCAAAATGGAATAATATCATATCCTGTTACTAATACATTGTTTGGATAGTATCTTTCTAATTCTTCTGTTTTGTCTGGCCAACCAAGTGTTGCAAATGGCCATAATGCACTTGAAAACCATGTGTCTAATACGTCTTCATCTTGCTTCCAGCCTTCTCCTGATGGTGCTTCCATTCCTACATATATTTCACCATCTTTTATACCATGCTGGTATTCTGTGTCCCCACCATAATTGTCTTGATATACACCAATCATAGGTGATTGTCATCCAGTGGTTCATTGTTTTTTCAAATCTGTCTGGGAAGAATTTTACTTTTGTGTCATCTGATTTTTGGTTTTCTAGTACTTGATCTGCTAGCCTCTCATTTTAACAAACCATTGATCTTTGATCATTGGTTCTACAATTACTCCGCTTCTTTCACTATGTCCTACTTCATGTACTAGTTCTTCTTCTCTTATAAATAGACCTTGTTCTTTTAATTCTTCAATTACTGCTTTACGACATTGTTTTGTTGTCATTCCTGCGAAATTTACCACATTTTTCATTCATTGTGGCGTCATCATTCATGACAATTACTCTTTCTAAATTGTGTCTATTTCCTACTTCAAAAATCGTTTTGGATCGTGTGCTGGCGTGATTTTTACACAACCTGTTCCTTTTTCCATATCTGCATGTTCGTCTGCTATTACTGGAATTAATTTATTTACAATTGGCAATACTACATTTTTACCAATGTATTTTTGATATCTTGTATCTTCTGGATTTACTGCTACTGCTGTGTCTCCAAATAATGTTTCTGGTCTTGTTGTTGCAATGTCTAAGTATTCATCACTATTTTTCTAATTTGTATTTTATATGATAAAATGCACCTTTTTCTTCTGAATAAATTACTTCTTCATTTGATAATGCAGTCATTGCGACTGGATCCCAGTTTATTATCTTATTTCCTCTATAAATTAATCCTTTATTATAAAAGTCTACAAATACTTTCTTTACTGCTTTTTGTTATGCCTTCATCTAATGTGAATCTTTCTTTATCATAGTCTAGTGATAATCCTAATTTTGCCCATTGTGATCTGATTATATCACCATGTTCATGTGTCCAATTCCAACATTCTTCGATGAATTTTTCTCTACCTATTGTTGTTTTATCTTTGTCCATTGTCTTTTAGTCTTTTTACAACTTTTTGATTCTGTTGCTATTGCTGCATGGTCCATTCCTGGTAGCCAAAATGCATCATATCCTTGCATTCTTTTATATCTGATTATTGCGTCTTGTATTGATACATCTAGTGCATGGCCTAAATGTAATTTTCCTGTTACGTTTGGAGGTGGCAATACTATACAAAATGGCTCTTTTGATTTGTCCCCACTTTTAAAATATCCTTTTTCCTTCCATTGTTCATACTTATTTTCTTCTGTTAATTTATGGTCATACTTTTTCAAGCATTTTTATTTCCTCCACTTTTAAAACGTTGATTTTATTATACTTTATAGTGTGCTCTATGTCAATGTAATTGGGCTATTTGATGTGTTTT
>BNJV01001684.1_pt1 | contig 58476 bp, 89 predicted proteins | sample 8540591 | NCBI WGS metagenome assembly BNJV01 (sample SAMD00202457, study PRJDB9452) | human saliva metagenome | host: Homo sapiens | reverse complement strand
CAGAAAAACAATAGGCGTTCACACTGAAAAGCCTCCCATTGAAGGTATTCCAGCTTCAATGGAGGCTTTTTGACGATTATCATCCTCTGCGACAGAAAAAGAATCACGTCACAGATGCGATCCACGTCGCCCAGCTCCAGTGCTGCATAGAGCGGCAGCGTGAGCACACGGTTGGCAATATGCCGCGCAACAGGCGTTGCATCAGCATCGTATGTCCCATGAAAGCACTCGAACGTATTTGTGAGCGGATAGAAATACTTGCGTGCCATAATGCCCGCATTAGCGAGAGCGGCAAACACCTCATTGCGCGTCTTACCGAAGTCTTTCTCTACCACGATGGGAAAAATAGGCATAGTTGACGAGACGCCCTCCTGTGGCGGACATAAACGGATTCCATCGATGTCCTCCAGCCGCTCGCGGTAACGCAAAACGACACGCCGCCGCTTCTCGAGCTCTTCCGACAAATGGCGCAGGTTACAAATCCCCATTGCCGCGGCAAACTCATTCATCTTAGCATTTGCGCCGACCGCTTCAACATGCTCTGCATCATGGATGCCAAAGTTCTTGAGATCGTAAAGCCTTGCCCCCAATTCTTTGTCATGATAGACAACCGCACCGCCCTCGATGGTATGAAACACCTTTGTCGCGTGAAAACTCAGGCAGGAAGCGTCTCCGTAGTCTGCAACGGCATGCCCTTGATACGTTTCGCCAAAGGTATGTGCTGCATCATAGATGACCTTCAGTCCGTATTTTTGTGCAATGTGCCCGATCTCCTCCACTGCGCAGACATTACCATAGACGTGTACGGGCAGGATCGCAGATGTTCGGTCTGTGATAAGCTGCTCGACCTTTGCAGCATCCATCGTATAATCCTTGGGGTTGATATCACAGAACACAGGGATCGAGCCCATTGCGTACGATTGCATGTGTCGTTGAGGCGAAGGTAAACGGCGTCGTAATGACTTCCCCGTAAGATTCATCGCCTGCAGCGTCAGTTCAAGTGCCATGTGCCCATTGACAAGGAGCTCGACATACTCCGTCTTCATATACGCCCGCAGTGCATCCTGCAGTGCCTGATGCTTTTTCCCCCATGTTGGTCAACCAACACGAGCGCCAAATATCCCGTATCTCATCGATATATTCTTCCATTGGCGGCATCGAGGATCGTGTTACCATGATGCTCAATATGGCGCCTCCGTTCCTTCCATCGGCTGTAAAACGACTGTCGTATCAATGGTGAAATCAATCCGGCAGTCGTTATCCAGCCCCTTGAGCATAGCGCGATAGACAATCTGAAGGTCTCTAAATTCCGGCTCGTCCCCCAATTCCGGCATTCTTTTTCACAAGGTCAAGAGGAACGGACGCTATGTCCAGCCATTGCGCGATGGCACTCCGGCGTGTATGCCCATCGCAAAGAAATACATTCTGCTCGATCGCCGCACGAATGCAAAGTGCCCAACAGATAATACTGCGGACGAAAATGACAGGACGCAGCTGTCCGTTATCCCCATGGATACGAAATTGACTGAGCGGCTCCGTCAAATACATCATATTTCCTCGTGCAAGAAGGTGCAGCCATGTAGGGAAATCCGATATGAAATACTTTCCTCCTTCCCTGTAAACCCCAGACGGTATCCATCCAACATGAACGACTTCTTTGCCAAAGCCGTCGTCGGTTCACCAATAAAAATTTGCTGTCTGAAGCAGAATTTTCATGCCAACGGATGCTCCGTCAAATTTTGTCGGCTCCTCACAAATGGGCTCCGTGTAGGGATGGATCCGGCATTTTGTTTCCATCGGCATCAATACACTCTCGATATGATGTGACAAGGCTGAGATCCGGATGAGCAAAGAAGCAATCCATCATGACAGCAATTTTATCGGGCATGAAACGGTCATCATCCATCAGCCAGTTGACGTATGTTGCACAGGGATGATTATACTGCAACGCACGCATCCAATTCTCATTTTTCTCCGTACGTGGGATGATGCTCATAATGAATGCGTGGATCGTCTGAAAAATCGCACCGCATCATCTCTGCCGTCTCTGCATTATGCGAGTTGTCCGTAATGAAAACGTCCAGATTACGGTACGTCTGTGTGAGTACACTTTCCAGTGCAATACGGAAGTAATGGGGGCGCTGATATGTGGGGATAATGACCGACACCAGTGGATAAATATCCTTCGAATACGTATCGAGGAACGCGCTGCGACTCACTTCGTTACAGCAGATCTCTTGGCTCTGCGATCAACCACGCCTCCTTCTGCTGCGGTACAACCGTCCGATACCCCCCGCCGACGGAACTCGATGCACTGTGCCTCCGCCCAAAAACTATCCTCGTGGAAAAGATCGCTGCGCCATGGGACGTCATACTGTGTGGCGATCAGATAGCCGCTCACCGCCATGACATCCTCTATTTCTCCTTCGATGGGTTCACCATAAAAAGATGTATCGTCGGTATAGAGGACTTTCCCCATGATGTGGGGGACATAGCGAGCTCTCCCGTCGTCGAGATCTGCGGCGTACCGATCAGCCCAATGACGCCAATCGAAGGATCTTTTCTCAAACAAACGAAGCATATCCGCAAAGAAACTCAGCCGTATCAGGATGCTCCCTGGTGCCAGATAGACCTTATACTTCGCATCACTCTGCCGCATTGCCTCCTGATATACCGATGCGGTGTTTTCCTCCGCATATATCTCGATCAGTTCCACCTCATAGCCATGCGGAACATCAAGTGCATCGAGATACGGTCGTATCGCAGAGACTCCATCCTCTCTACACGGTGCTATAACAGCAATCTTCTTATCGTTCATCAGCGGCTCTCCTCCACGATCAATAGCCATGTCTCTTCAAAAATGCACGTGGATCATTTATGATATCTAGGTTCTCGTGTATCTTTTCAATGGACCAATCCCACCACCGCAGACGCAGAAATGCATCGATCATCTCGGGCGAAAACCGATACTTGATTATTTTTGCAGGATTACCGCCGACAACAGCGTATGGTGGTACATCTCTAACGACGACACTGTCCGCTGCAATGACAGCTCCATCTCCGATCGTTAGAATTCCAGTGTCACCTGCTGCCTTTAGGCGACTGCCGCGTCCGACCCATACGTCAGAGCCGACATATATGCCTCCGCCATGATCTTTATACCCCATGAAGGCAAGCCAGTCCCCTGTCTCAAAGTCCATACACCCCGGATCATACGTTGTGACACGGCGATAGTCATGTTGGTTATTTAATCCGACCTCAAGAATGACGTGGGGACCAAACGACGTGTAGCTGCCGATGCGAATCTCCTGCACGCCACCGCGATACCCCCATTCAATGCGCCCTCCGAAATAACTCTTTGCGCCAAGGAAACCATCCGCGAACCATACGACCAAATACGCGGAATCTCCGCCCGCGTCACATCCAAGAAAATCCTCTTCTTGATCTTCAAGCACCGCCTGAAGCTGCGCACGTCCAATATTCTCCGCAAAAAGTCGCGGCACATCCAGTCCCGGCATCCGAAAGATACGCCCATCGAGTAGTGCTGCGCGCGAATGTCGGGGGCATATCGGCGAAGATACACGATCATGGGGAAAAAGCTTCGAGCAGGAAAGGAGAACGCGCTGTATATTCAGTTCCCCTGTCATCCCCTCAAAAGAAAGTCCCCGTGCTGTCTGCTGCGCATAACCGACAATCGAAAGCGTTCCTCCTGCTCCGCACGCCGATAAAGAGGGACAAGTTCTGTGTCCAAGTCACCGCCAAGAATGACGAGCACCTTTGTACACATGAACGTACCTCCTTCTCAAAAGGACAAAATTACGCGACTCATCGACCGAATGAGATCGACACCATCCCAGATGAGTGCAAAGTCCATCGTATGCCCCATTGGCACGATGCGGTCAATCCTGCGGGGCGCATGGTGAGGACTTCCTGTAAAGAGACTCTCTGTCCATTCCATAATACGAGAGCGTCTGACAGGAGCTGCCGCAGAGCGGACGGATTTCTGCAAACGTCCTCGCCTCATACTCGATAAAGAATCCGCTGCCTGCTCTGTATACAGGCAGATCCTCATGCAAGGAATCCACGCGGACGCGTGTGATGAGCTGATCGGGCATCTCTATTTGCCGCGCATCAAACTGCGCACCGAGCCGATAGAGCTGCGTCAGCTTGTCCACCGCCTGAACCGCCTGCAGCGTGTAACGTGTGCGCACGAATCCATGAAGCTCCGCCCAAAATACGCGCTGCGCCTCCGTCACATTCCTGCCCATCCATACGATAAAAATGAGGTGCTGTACAGGCATTCTGATCACTGAGATAGGTATCGTTATAGAAAGCCTGAGCAATGCGTGCCTTGTCCTCCGCCACAAGATAGGCATCGGCATCGATGACGGAAAGAGAGAAACGATCGGCGAAGGTGATTTCATTCGCACGTGGTGGTAGCGCGCACGGCGTACTTCTCCAATCGTCCTGTCGCCGCCCCAGATGATCCGTGTTTGGCACATTGCGGAATAGCGTCCTGTCACTTCCTGCTCATGTCCGTAACGTACAAAGAGAAAATACGGCGCAAGCGCGGAGAATTCCACGAGCGTCTCCGAAAAGAGACGGCAGAGAATCTGAACCTGTGGAAAGTCCTTCGAGGGCAGACGAACGATACTCGCATTTCCTGCCAGAAATGCCGCAAGACATGAGTAGGCAAAGTTCACTGCCACATTGGATGGCGCAATATGAAACGTGATGCCGCGCCCCAGTCGATTGGTCTCTGATTCATACTGCGCTGCCATGTGACGAAGCGAGGCGGGGCGACACCAAAAACCGAGCGTTACGACATCCGGATATGGCTTTGCCTCCGCATCGGCGAGAATTCGCGCCGAGAGTGCAGAGGGAAGTTATACGCCTCCGCTGAGAAAAATGGGGAGCGGGCGGACATCCTGCATCTGCGCCTCGCGCTCTCTACCTCGAGCGCATAGGTCACACACTCAAAAGCCTGCTGCATAGGTATCACTGCACCCCTCAGCTCCGCCTGTTTCAATCTGCCCATCACTTTGAAGTACTTCCCCTTCGCCCGCATGGGCAATCGTCCTCCCCAAGCACGACCCCTCATCCTCCGTCAGGAGTGCATGACCGGGATAGGACTTTGGCAAAAGAGAGACCACTTCAATGATGCCGGGCTCGCTGAACGCCGCAGGCGAAAAGTCATGTGCGCGGCGAACAATAACGTCGGAATAGGGTGCTCGCATGAAGATGCCCGCACGCACATTCGAGGTAGATGCAGCCCGTCTGCTCCACCATGCCGTAATAGTCCGCGACCTGCAGCCCCGCACCGCAGACCTCACACAGTGCCGTGCGAAAAATCCTCCGGCGAGACAGCATCTGCGGCGAGTTTCTTCCATCCGCCGCCATGGATGAGCAGGGCATTTTCAAGAGGCAGTTTCTCCCCTGCCGCCTGCAGTGCCTTGTAGAAATGCTGCCAGACCATAAAGGTAAAAACCAAAGATGAGAATGCGTTCTCCTTCATGTTCTTGGAGAAATGCACGAATCTCATCCAGCTCCAACTCCATCGCATCATTCAGTGCATAGATTTTTCGCCCAAACATAGAAAAACCAAGGATTCCTGCGCCGCGTGCCGAGAACATCGCGCGGTCCTTGATGACGGAAGGACAGTCGATGATGAGCATCGGCAAGCGGCTCTTCCCCGTCCAATCGGTGACAATGCGCACGAGGGTCTTCTGCTGATTCGTCGCTGTCTCACGGTCGAGGAAGATTCGTGACACCTGCTGCCCGGTTGTCCCCGACGAAGTCATTGTCTTGAACACAGCGTCCTCGTCAATGCTCCGCAGAGCCATCTCCTTGAAAAGGCGTACGGGCAAAAAAGGAATATCCGCTGTCGCGTGTACGTGGTGCGGAGTAAAGCCAACCGCCTGCATCATCCGCGCATAGGGTGTACAATGTGCCTGATGATACTCCGTCAGATACAGCAGGCGCTCCTGAAGGAGCGCCTGCTTCTTCTCGCGTGCCACATCGTAGGGCGGCAGTGCGAGGACTTCCTCATAGGTCATAGTACTGCTCCAATGCACGATAGACTGTCTTGCCCGAAGGATTCTTCGGAATCACATCAATACACTTTGCGGTAAACGCCGAATGGTGCACGCCGAGTTTTCCGCTCAAAAACGGTACGACCTCGGGGACAATCTCCTCCTGCGTCACGAACACGTAGAGATGATCGTCCACGCCCGCACAGGCAACCTCAATATCACCGAAGCGGCGACGCAGGAGATGTTCCGTCTCCTGCAGATTCGTGCGTTTCCCAAAGAGTTTTAAAAACCGCCGCTTGCGTCCGACAATGGTGTAGTACCCATCGGCATCACGTGAGGCAAGATCGCCCGTCGCATAACGTCCGCCGCGCACATCACCCAGCGCGAGGTCTGCGCCGCACTCCGCATATCCGAGCGTAACGTTTGCACCATAGTAGATGAGCTCGCCGATCCTGTCCTCAGCGGTGATGACCGCCCCGCATCATCACTAAAGTTCAAATCTGCCGCCCGGGATCGCAAGCCCCATCGCCCCTGTCTTTCGGACCGCATCCTGCGCGGGCAGATAGCCCATACGCGCCGTTGCCTCCGCCGCGCCGTACATGACAACGAATGATTTTCCCTGTGCCGCTGCATATTCAGCGAACTCACGATGTATTTCAGGATCGAGCTTTCCGCCCGCCTGCGTCAGTGTGTGGAGTGCGGGAAGATCCATGCGAAAAAGCGAAGGCGTTTCAGCATCTCATAGGTATAGGGAACGCCGGCAAAAACTCGTGACATTCTGCTTACGCATGAGTGTCCAAAAAAAGCACGATCAAACAGGGTACATTCCGTCACGACAATGGATGCCCCCACGGCAAGATGTGTATTGAGGATCGAAAGCCCGTAGACGTAATGAAGCGGCAGGTTGGTTACAGCACGCTCCGCCCCATCGATATGCAGATATTCGACGATGGATTCTGTATTGGCGCGAAGGTTCTCATAGCTTTGACGCACGAGCTTCGGACCGCCCGTCGAGCCGGATGTCGTCATGAGAAGGGCAAGATCATCATGGAGCGGAAAGGGATCCTTTTCCGCCAAATCCAGAAGTACATACTCCTCCCAATGCAGGACTTCGCGAGCTGCACTAAACTCTGCCACGCGCTCTGTAGGAATCCATACATAGGATGGACGATATGCCGTTCGAAGCGCCATAAGCAGTTCTGCGTCGAGCGCTGCATCCACCATCACGGGTACGATCCCATGTTGAAGAAAACCGACATAGCCTGCAATCGCAGCAGGTGAATTGCGCGCTAAGAGAAAGACAAGCGTGCGCTCCCGAAGCGGGAGCAGCGATCCGCTCTGCTGCCGCGCAAAGATCTCCGTACGTCATCGTCCCCTGCGCGGCGATCAGTGCTGTACGCCGTTCAAACGCTGACAGATTCCATAGCATAGTCTCACCTACTCTGTCACCGGGAGCGCTCAGACATCGAATGAGACGCCGTACTTCTTTAGGATTTCAATGCCCTTCTCATACGATTCAAAAATCAATGATATCGTCCGTCTCCATCATGATATCAAATTCATCCTCAAGACTTGAGATGAGCGTCATGTGTCCAACGGAGTCCCATTCAAGAATATCCTGATAGTGAAGCTTTCTTTACTTCGTCCGCATCTCTTGCAAAGAGCTCGGTGAATACGTTCGTGTACTTTTCCATATTGGTCATAATGTTATATCCTCCAAAATGTCTCCCTGTTCCAACACGGTATCACCTGCGACAGCGTGCCTGAGTGTCATCCCGACGAGTGCACCGATGCGATCCGGCGGAATTCCCGTCCCCGGACGCTTTGCACAGAGGTCGGCGCGCGTGAGCACATGACCTGCGGGCAGGTCGCAAGCTGTGACAACGCTGCGCCGCATCTTTCTGCGCTGTTCCAGTTCCTCGGGGTATACGATGCGTTCCTCCGTCCCCATTCCCTGCTGCACCATACGACACTTTTCGACGAGCGCGGCAAACGGTTCGGGTTCGGTCGCCATGCCGTTATCCATGCCGACCTTTGTATGATCGAGCGTCAGATGTTTTTCAATGAGTGCCGCGCCAAGTGCGACGGCGGCAATGGCAGCGACGCCGCCCTCCGTATGATCCGAAAAGCCGATGGGATACGCAGGAAATTCTTTGCGCAGTCCGATGATGTTGCGCAGGTTGATCGTCTCCACCCGCGTCGGATAAATGGAGACACAGTGCAGGAGAGCCATCTGTTCCGCCCCTGCCGCCTCCAATGTATGCACGGCACGGCGGATCTCCTCCATCGTCCCCATCCCCGTCGAGAGCACGAGCGGTACCTTCTTCGCCCCGATGTAGGAGAAAAATCGAGATGATTGAGCTCCATTGATGCGATTTTCAAGAACGGCGCCTTGCAGGTATCGACGAGAAAATCGACTTCCTCCTCCGAATAGGGTGTCGAGGAAAAAGAGAGCCCCTTCGCCCGTGCGTATTCTGCCATCTCAGCAAGCACGTCGGGTGACAGCGAAAAACGATCTACAAAACGCTTTTGCGATCGGATGGTCCGCATAATACGTTGCTGAATATAAACTCCTCGCCGACCACGACTGGAATTTCACGCAGTCACAACCAATCGCGGCGGCAGCATCAATCATCTCTCGCGCTATCTCAACATTGCCGTTATGACTACTGTTGACCTTCTGCCACGAAGTACGGACGCCCATAATCGCTGACGATATAACCATCCCGAAACTGACAGTCACCACGTACATCCCTCCTCTCCGAAAGATCCAGACGCTCACGCACGAGCTTCTCCCGTGCCATAAACGGAGACAGATCTTCCAGCGGCCGTTGTTCCAAGCGGCGCTTCTCATTCAACGCATAGGACTGATGCAGATACTTCTGATCCGGCGTGCACATGACCTCACAGAGTACGCATCCTTCCATACGCAGCACGGTATCTATCCGTACGGATAAATCTTTGACGCCCGCAATCTTTACATATCCGAACCCGATGCTCTGCGCCATCTGCGCAAAATCGGGGCGGGAACGCCATCGGAAGGATCGTTGCCAATGGTACGTCTGCGGAAGAGATCTCGCTGGCGCTTGCGAATGATGGCATACATATCGTTGTTGATGACAAATATCTTTACCGGTATACGATGTGCCGCAATGATGTAGAGCTCCCTGCATATTCATCATAATGGAGCCGTCGCCGACGATTGCCGTGATGTTCTTCTTTCCGGCATAGTGTGCGCCCAAAATCGCCGGAATCGCATACCCCATCGCTCCCTGTGCCGCAGGAAAGAGGCACCGCTGTCCCTTCCGATAGATTGCCGCAGGAACGATCAGTTCCTCCAGGCCAGCGTCAGTAATCACCGTCGCATCTTCTGCCAGATGTTCTCCGAGCGCATCAGTGAATCCATAGAGATCCATTTCGTCCCGTGCGGCATATTCTTGAACAAATTCCTCATTACGCACTGCAAATACACGCTTCCAGTGAATGCACTGCTCCCGCCATGCCTCCGGCACGGGAGAAAGCTCCCTCTCCTGCATCGCATGGAAGAATTCGCGCATCCGCATGAAGAAAGACTTCGTGCACGACCTCGTCCTTGCTGTGTTCCACCGCATCAATATCAACGACATCAATCCGTGCATGCGGTGCAAAGGCAGGTTGCTTTGCGCCCGTTACCTGTGAGCAGAGTTTCGTCCCGACCGCCAGGATATAGTCTGCGTGCTGAATAGCGAAATTCCCCGCCCGACTGCCGCCGATGCTGCCGACCGCGCCAATCGACAGTGCATGCGCAAAGCCGTACACATCTGCTGCGGCAGGGGTGAACACGACAGGGATGTGCAGCTTTTCGGCAAACGCCGCCGCAGGCTCCTGTGCTCCTGCCGAACGCACGCCGCCCCCAAGAGGAGAACAGGGCGCTCTGCCCGATTCATTCCACAGGCGATCTCTGTCAGCTTCTCTGACAAAATGGGGGGACATGCATCATCGAAGGAACGGTGAGGCAAGGACGCTGCATCAATGCGCGCATTCTGCAGGTCGAGGGGGATATCGACCCATACAGGTCCTTTACGTCCCGTCAACGCCGTATGGATGACCCGATCCATGACGCCCCCAATATCGTTTGGATCGTCCAGCATCACCGCATATTTTGTGATGGGCTTTACCATGCGGACGATGTCTGCCTCCTGCGAGCCGTAAGTACGTATCGGCAACTTTGTATATGCAGTGGTTTCATGAAGCATGTGCTGCCCGGAGATAAAGATCACGGGCACATTGTCCTGCCACGCACAGAGTGCCGCTGTGATGGCATTCGTCGCCGCACAGCCCGTCGAAACGAGGCAAGCAGCAAGTCCCCCCTTTGCCTGTGCATAGGCCATCGCTGCATACGACGCACCCTGTTCATGATAGGTCGAGATTGGCGTGAGACGTGTTTCCCGCGCCAGTGCATCCGTCAGGAAGAGAACTCCCTGCCCGTCACGAGAAAGACGTGGCGAATACCCGCCTCAACGAGGCGTCCCATCATATAGTCCGCAACACGCTCCACGCACGTCCCTCCTATCTCACTGTAACACTTACTTTTTTTCCGCAGGACGAAACGCGATCATCACGTCCGGAACAGCGATCTGAAGCTCCGCCTCACAGGCAGGCGCCCCGCCGACAAAAACCACGTGAGATCCCCTTTGGCAAGACCACGTCTGAAATAGTGAAGTTCTGCCTCAATGTCCAACCTGTTGCCGGGGACAATCTTCCTGCGAAAACGGCTCTTCACCTCAATGAAGCCCGTCTTCTTCCCCTTATATGCCGGAAGCGTCAAAAATGTCATCAGAAAGACCTGCGTGAGGGCTTCGATCTGGACAAATCCCGGCACATTTGGCTCATCGGCAAAATGCGCGGGAAAAACCATTCGTTATAGGTAAAATTTTATACCCCTTCGCCGATTCGCCCGGCACCGCCTCCTCGATCTCATCCACAAAGAGCAGCGGATAGCGATTCTGTTGGTACTTCTGAATCTCATAAGCATCGATATGTGTCAGTTTTTCCATCTCACTCATCGCACAGTCCCCTTAAGGAAGCACTGATAAATTCGGTACAACCATCTTGACGCATCTTTTTTGCCCGCACTTCGGCGGAAAATCCTCCACAGAGCACCACTCTGCGTCCGGTTTTCCACCTCGTTCGGACGAAAAAAATCTACGCCAATCTGGCAGACCTCATTTTATCAGTGATTCCTTAAAACTCGATCACAGGAAGTATGGTGGTGCCCGTAAGACTTGTCGTCATCGCCGCAGCGGAGAGCCCCGACCCGAAGCCTGCCAGCAGAGCACGCCGCCACGGCACATGAGCTGTCTGTTCTGCATGGCACAGCGCGAGCACAAGGGATGCACCGCCGATATTACCGGTTTCTGCCACGTCGAACAAGACTTTATGCTTGTCGAGCTTCATCGCACGCGCCAGACTCTTCAAAAATAAAGTCGTTTGCCTGATGCATGGCATAGACATCGACATCCGCGTGCGTCCAGCCGCTTTTTTTCAATCACTTCACCAATGCACGGCGGCACTTCATTCATGACAAATCGCATGACCTCCATGCCGTCCATGTACTCATCCTCAAGCGTGCGAACATTTTCCTCGGCATCGACAGTCTCGACATCAGTCACCCCGCGTTCCCGTGGCATTCGTTCTCCACTCGCTGGTGTATAGAGACATTTTAACCCGTCGCCGTTATGGTGAAATGCATACTGCGATACCAGACTCCCGCCGGCAGACACTAGTGCTGCCGCGCCGCCATCACCAATGACCATGCGCATTGCACGATCTTTTGGGTTCAGATGATGGGACGATGTATCGCCACAGCACACAAGTACATTCTTGCACTCTCCCGTACGCACCAGGAGATCCGCAAGATAAAAGCCATAGATCATCCCTGTACAGGCATGGGGCATATCCATCACAATGCACTTTTTCGGAATGCCCAATGCACTTTTGAATGACGCTGCTGTTGCCTGGATATGTGTAGTCTGGATGCGGCGTAGCAAAAGATAATTCCATCCACATCTGTAGGGCGCATCTCCGCCTGTGCAAAGATCTCCTGTGCCGCCCGCAGGCAGTAATCCGATGCCGTCCGCTCCTTGGGAGCATAACGAACGGCATGAACCCCCGTCAGACGCATTGTCCGCTTTTGCCGTATCCGCATCAAATCCGAGATCCATGATGTCCACACGTTCCTTTGGTATTGCCGCAGACAGCGCAGCGATTCTCGCGATTGGCATACTTCCTCTCTGTCAGTCCCACATTCCGCACATATAGCCGCCATCAGTCACAAAGTCCTGTCCTGTGATCCACCGAGCACGCGAGGACAGCAAAAAGCACCATGCCGGAGACGTCCTCCGGTCTCCCACGTCCCAAGATACCGTCTCTGATACTCTCCTGCCCCATGCCGACGGATTCCAAATAGGAACTCGTCATCTCCGTATCCACCCATGCGGGACTGATGCTGTTGATCCGATGCCCACGATGACCGATTTCTTTTTGCTATGGCGCGCACCGCTGTCCGCACAGCCGACTTGGCACTCGCGTAAAATAAGAGCCCCTTTTGTCCCCTCATAGGAAGCAACGGAGGAAAAAGGACAAATGACGCCCCATCTCCGAGAATTTCTTCTTTGACGCGCATTGAAGAAAAATCAACACTGCCATCAAAACTCGTCTGAAAAATTGCCGTTGCCATATTTCTATCGTAGCCTTTTAGTGGTGTCACCCCTGTGATGCCCGCTGTGTAGACACCACCATGTATTTTCCCATGATCTCGGACGAACTGTTCCAGTACCGCCGTCCAATCCTCTGCAGATGCCGTCAGGACATCAAGCACGGCAGTTCTGAATCAGCGGCGATGTCCGCTCCAGTTCATTAAGCCTTTCCGTGCTGCGCGCGATCGCCAGGACATGTGCTCCGCTCTCCGCAAGCTCGCCCGCGATCTGTCGTCCCAGCCCCGAGGAAGCACCAACGACAACGAAATTCTTCCCTGAAAAATCGAAGTGCACATCACTCATAGATCACACGTCCCCAAAACGTTCACCTGTGAAAAATCCATCAACAGTGATGCAATAGACATGCCGACACCGAAGCCGGAAAGGAGAAATTTACCGTCCTCATACAACCCAGTACGCACCATCTCCGCAAAACATACAGGGAGCGATGCCGAGCTCGTATTCCCGATCCGTCCACTAAAAAAATGGCACACGTTCTTCCGGCATGCCGATTTTTACAGCAAGTGTCCGAACAATCATTGCGTTTGCCTGATGTAGAACAGCATAGTCTATCGCACTGGTGCTGAGTTTGGCGAAGTCGAGCAGTGACTTGATATTTCGCGGTACTTCGTCAATCGTAAAATTCATGACGCCCATGCCGTCCATGACGACATAATTGTCTCTGCACAAACTCATCCCCGCTTCATCGGCAATACGTGGTGCACGACTTCCACCTCGTGCAATGAGGAGATCGTCCGCCATCTCGCCAAAACTCTCAATGTGAAAGTAGATTTCATGTCCCTGCCGTGGCGAGATAACGGCTGCTGCACCTGCATCGCCGGCAATCGATCGCATGGAGATGTCTTCCGGATGCACATTGCGACTCGACGTATCACCGCAGCAGATGAGTACCTTTCGTCCACCAAGTGCGGGCAAGAGTGTTGCTGCCAGAAAAACGCCACAACAAAAGCCCGAGCATCCAAGATTAACATCGAAGGCGAGAATATCGTGTGAAAGATCAAGTCTTTTCTGCAAATAGTAGCTTGTCGCAGGTGACAGATAGTCCGCTGTCTGCGAAATAAAGATGAGCGCACCGATATCCCCACGATCCACCACAGAGAGCAGCCTATTTGCACTGTCATAACAAAGATCTGATGTGCAGATCGCAGGAGGAGCAAGGCTCAGGGCCTCAATACCGGTCCCTCTTGTCAGGCGCTTTGCCTTCTTTTCCGACATCAAATCTCGCAAGACCTCTTCGACCGGCACACGATTCCTTGCCACAGTCGCCGTCAACGCCTCAATGCCTACATCATGCAATCTTCCGAACATTATTTGGTCTCTGTCAGCAGATCATAGAGATCGTGCATCGTCGCAGATTGTTTCACATCCTGTGGAGATACTTTTCCCCAAATTATGTGTGGCGGCATACGCCATAAACGCCACATGGCTCAACGAGTCCCATTCCTCGATATCGGCAAGAGCCGTGTCCATCGAAAGTTCCTGCTCTGTATCCATCAGGTCTGTCATCTCATCCAAAAATGCCTGTTCCGTCATCGATAAAGCCTCCCAAATAGATCAAATCGGCATTGCCGGATTGCCAAAGACCGTCACGCCTTTTTACGTGCCGAAAGACAACGCTCGCGACACCAATCACTGCATCGTCATCGATGCGGCTATGCGGAACAGCCCGCGCTCCGCTCCCCCAGAACGTCCGACGACCCGCACGCACATATCCTGTAATATCGGCGGCAGACATGACACTACTGTAATCTCCAATCTCCGCATCATGTCCCATGCCGGATCTTCCATTGAAGGTGACAAAATTTCCAACCCTTGCATGGTCGAGAACATGCACCAGCGGACAAAGAATATTCCCTCGTCCCATCTGTACTGTCGGATGGACAATCGCCGTCCGGTGGATTATATTGATAAATTCGCCGCCCTTGTCCAAAATCCCTTGTATCAGTTTTTTTCCTTCACCTGTGGACTGCCAATTGCACAGATAAAGCAGTCCTCCGGCTGAGGTACATAGGATACCACATCTCCCAGCACGGGAGCAGAAAGTTTTTCATACTCCTCTGCCGCCAGCTTCACATCCCCATCCAAAAATCCCTTGATATCCCAATCTGTGCCATAGCCGATGGACTCATGCGCATGCCAAAAACTTCACGGGCAAAGCCGCCGATTCCGATGATAAGTAAGTGTTTCATTCGCTGAGCTTTCCCTTTTCCTCGTCAAAATCACTCGATGTCCAGAGCGGATAGCGTGAATATTGCCCTGAGCGCATTTCTGGAGCATCCTTTCTCCTGCTTCTGGGCAAAGAAAACAATGCCCTTCACCTGCTGCAATTCCTCTGTGTCGGGAAAACGACCATCCCGCAGCATGGAACCAACCAGCTCGCCGCAGACCAACTCACCTTCCCCAATGACACAGACATTGACACCACCGCGATACAGGCAGTCCTCCGGATCAATCGTCGGATGCGGACCACCCGCAACGATGGGGACATCGGGGAAGATCTTCTTTAGCTCCGCAATGACATCGACAAAGAAATCCTTGTAATATGTAAGTGTCCGCAGCATTAGAAGATCCGGCTTGAATGCTGTCGCATACGCACGCAGCTCCTCCATCGTGTCGACATCGACACCGGTCTTAATGATCTCACCGTAGATGCGCGCCCCATATCGTTCATTTAGGTAGGAGAGGATCGCCATGCATCCAAGCGGTGGTTCGACCGCCTGAATCTCACTCTCGCGGTCAGCAGAGAAAAAAATAGCTAGCGTCGACAAAAGGATACGACACGCATCCTGTGCCGGTATCTCCGTACGTCTCGGATAGTCGATCTGAGGAATCTCTGCCTTTGGCATTTTCGATATATCGATCGCTTCCCGCTTCAGTCGCGCGAGGCGGAGAATATCATCGAGTGTATCGATATGTGGGGAAAAATCGTACGGTATTTATAGATGAGCTCTTCCTCATTCATGACGGCGAGCTGCTGCTGCAAAACATAACGCAGGCGCTCCGGATTGAGGATATATTTATGTACGAATGTCAAACGCAGACGGCGCGAAAAAATCGTGGTTCAGTTTGATGGTCGGTGGGATGATGTGATACGGCAGTGTCAATGACTCCTCGATCTCCTGCTTCGTCACGCCATTGTCCAGGGCGACCCTGTTCAAGTCGCGAGTTAGGAAAGATGCGCACATTATGCAGCTGGGCAAAGTGCAGCCACTTGATCTGCATGATGAAATTCACCGTCGCCTCGCGCCTCTTCCTCTGTTTCCGTCGGAAAGCCGTGCATGGCATTGAGACCAATGATGATCTGCGGATAATTCCGTACAATATAATCGAGATTATCGCGCAGACGGTCGATCTGCAAATACTTTTCCCATGAGTTTCTGAAGGCGCGGCGATGCGCTCTAGCGAGAGGTTCATGCTCTTCGTACCGCCCTCGACCATAAGATCAATGGCTTCTTTTATCGAGCAGGTCGCCACGCAGTCCGCTTTGGAAGTAAAAAGCTCATGTCCATCTTGGCATCGATAACCTTACGAAAAACGCCTTGAATTCATTGATATTAACATTGAACGCATCATCGATGAACTCGCTTTTGCGGACACCGATGTCATGCAGATACTTTACCTCATCAAAGACGCTCTCGACCGAACGGCGACGATGCATCGGCGTGAGATGCTGCACATCACAGTAAAAGCAGCGATAGGGACAGCCGCGCGTCGCCTGCATCGTCATTTCATAGCGGATACCGCTCTGTCCAACAAATTGATGGTATTTACGATAATCGACCAAACTTCGATCCCATCGAGGGAGCGTGTCGAGGTCTCTGATCTGTTCCTGACGTCCCGTTTGAATCATATCCATATCCGCAACACCGGACTCCGGCATAGGTTCACCTCCAAATATAGAAAAAATAGGCTGCCGTACGAATTTTTCCTTCGTATAGCAGCCCCCATTGTGCAGTTAGGAAGCACTGACAAATTCAGCACTGCCAATCTGACGAACTTCATTTTATCAGTGATTCCTTAGCTTACAGCCCGGCTTCCTCTTCAACGCCGCCGCCTTTGTCCGTCTGCTCCCAGGGAGATCGACGTCCGTGCGCCCGAAGTGTCCGTACGCCGCCGTCTGACGATAGATGGGACGGCGCAGGTCGAGCATCTTGATGATGCCCGCAGGGCGCAGGTCGAAGGTTTTCTTGACAAGTTCGACGATTTTCTCCTCATCAATCTTACCCGTGCCGAATGTCTCGACCATGATGGAGACGGGATGTGCCACGCCGATGGCGTAGGCGAGCTGGATCTCCACGCGGTCAGCGAGCCCCTGCCGCGACGATGTTCTTTCGCCACGTAGCGCGCCGCATACGCCGCACTGCGGTCTACCTTTGTGGGATCCTTACCCGAGAATGCACGCCGCCATGACGCGCCCAGCCGCCGTAGGTATCGACGATGATCTTGCGTCCCGTAAGTCCCGAGTCGCCGTGCGGTCCGCCGATGACGAACTTGCCCGTCGGATTGACGAAGTACTTCGTCTCTGCGCGCAGGAGTTCTGCCGGGATGATCTCCTTGATGACCTTCTCGATCATGTCCTTGCGGATCGTTGTGAGATCAACGGCCTCGTCGTGCTGGGTCGAGATGACGACCGTATCGACATAGACGGGCTTACCGTCCCTCATAGGCAACGGTGACCTGCGTCTTGCTCGTCGGGACGCAGATACGGGAGCATCCCGTTCTTGCGCACCTCAGTCAGGGCGGCGTGCCAGCTTGTGAGCAAGCACCGTCGTGAGCGGCATATACTCGGGCGTCTCGTTCGTCGCATAGCCGAACATCATGCCCTGATCGCCTGCGCCGATCGCCTCTGCCGCGTCCATATCGCCCTCACGCGACTCAATCGCGCGGTCAACGCCCTGTGCAATATCCGGCGACTGCTCATCGAGCGAGACGAGGATGCCGCAGGTGTCAGCATCGAAGCCATAGCTGGCGTTCGTGTAGCCGATCTCGCGCACGGTCTGACGGATGATCTTCGGGATATCGACATAGCACGAGGTCGAGATCTCACCGACGACGTGCGCCTGTCCCGTCGTGACGAGCGTCTCACAGGCAACACGGCCCATCGGATCCTGTGCAAGGATCGCGTCGAGGATGCTGTCCGAGATCTGGTCGGCGAGTTTGTCCGGATGTCCTTCGGTGACGGATTCGGACGTAAAGAGCATTTTCTTCATGTAGAACCTCCCCTAATTGATAATTCCTCTCCGTTTCCCATAAGAAAAGCCTCCCGCTGAGATGTGGGAGGCTGTGATTTCTGCCGCTCTCATCTCATAGGCGCTCTGCCTATAGGAATTGGCACCGTTGGCACACATTGCCATGGTTGCCGCAGCTTCATCGGGCCATTCCCTCCACTGCTCTGGATGAGGTATATTCATTTCTATGTAATGTATTATAGTGAACGCCATTCACCTTGTCAAGGAGGAATTTCACGGCGTGCAGATCACGGCAAATTGCAAGTTTAATTGTCGCAAGGTCTCGTTAGGTGGATTGCAAGAATAGGTTGCACTGAAAAAATCCGCGCTGATTTTCAGCGCGGATTCCCATACGACTTTACACCTTGAACTTGTCCGTCTCCGTCTGCAGATCGTTTGCCATATTGGCAAGACTGCGGCTCGAAGAAGCGATCTCCTCCATGCCGGCCGCCTGTTCCTCTGTCGCGGCGGATACATTCTGCGACTCACTGCCGATGCCCTTGGCGGAGGTGTCCACCTCGCTCATCCCGTTGACGATTGTGCTCATATCCTCACGCAGCTGGAGCACACGCTCGCTGACCGCGAGCGATGCCTTCTTGACATCCCCGATCATCGAGAGAATCTCAGAGAAGCTCTCGCCCGTCGCGGTGACGTTCTCCTTCCCTTCTCCGCCTCACGACGCCCTTCTTCCATCGAGGCGACCGCCTGATTCGTCTCCTCCTGAATGCTTTGGATGAGCTCAGAGATCTTCTGCGATGCGTTCTGCGATTCCTCGGCGAGCTTGCGCACCTCCTCGGCGACGACTGCGAACCCGCGTCCATGCTCGCCGGCACGTGCCGCCTCGATCGCCGCATTGAGCGCGAGCAGATTCGTCTGGCCCGAGATATTCGAGATGATCTCGACGATGTTGCCGATCTCCTTCGAGCGCTCGCCGAGTTTTCCAACGATCTCGCCCGTCTGCTGAACCGTCTGCGCGATCGAATTCATCTGCTCGACCGTCGACTGGACGAAAGAATTCCCCTCGGTCGCCTTCTGCGCCGTCGCCTGCGTCTGCTCACGGGCATGACGCTGATTCGCAATGACCTCCTCCAGACCGTGCTGAAAGTCATCAATGGTCGCGCTGCTCTTCGTGACAATCGCCATCTGCTTCTCTGCCGCCTCAGCAACCTCTGTAATGGACTGCGCCACATTCTGGGTCACCTGTGCCGACTGGTTCGCATTCGCCGTCAGTTCCTCGGATGAGCCTGCCACATCCGTCGCCGTCGCCTTGATTTTACGGATCATCTTCTGCATGCTCTCGACCATTGTATTGAACTGATGGGCGATATGGGCGAACTCATCGTCGCCGTCGAGCATGATCTTCGAGCGCAAATCGCCCGCTGCGATATGACGTGCGCCCTCAAGAATCGTATCCACGGAGTTCTTGATGCTGCGCAGGAGCAAAACGAGTGTGATAACGGAGAGAACGACAACAATGATGAGCGCAATGAGCGTCGTCGCTTTAACGCCGGAGAAGACATTCTCGCTGTGCGCCATCTCCGCACGCGCGAGACGCACGCCGTCCGCCTTGTCCTCCTCAAGGATGTCAGACATGCGCTTGTAGACATCCGACTGTTCCGTGAGTGCGAGCGTGACTGCGCCCTCATGATCGCCCGCATCCATCAGCGTCGTTGCACGCTGACGCACGTCCGCATACGCCTTACGTTCCTCTTTCAGCTTATTGAGGCGCGCCAGCTTCTGCGAGCGATCCGACTCGTTCGGGAACGGAGCCTCCTGAATCGCCTGCTCATACTCCTCGTATGCCTTGTTCAGTTTCGGTGTGAGCTGGGACATAAGCCCCTCTGCCTGAGATCGCTCCGACGGATCCGACGCCATGATACGCATCAGCTCATACTCACGCCCGTCAGCCGAGAGCGCCTGCACCTGGCTGCCCACATTAAGAACATGTGCCCACTTGAACACGCTGACCGTGTTCTCATTCAGCGTACTGCCTGAATGGTTCGCATAGAATCCATAGGCGCCAAACATGACCACTAGGAATCCGACGCTCAGCACAATTTTCTTTGCCACTGACATTTCCTAATTCCCTCCAAAACTCCCGCATAGAGACAAGAAACACACCGCACCGACGATTCGCATCTGCGCAGTATGTCACACGCTTCTCTATGACAAATCAACAGGTTTCCCTCAGATACTTTTCATTTTAGCACTATCATTAGGAAATTACCATATAGCGGGATATTTTTCTATGGTATACTAGGGAAGCATTGATACGCATCATTCAAATCAATAGATAAGAGGACAGACAACTATGGCAAAAATGTTAAAAAAACTGCAAAGCAAGACAGCACCACCGAAGGAAGAGAAGCAGAAGCGCCCGCCGGGCAAGGATTACGTGCTCCTCATCCTGATGGCGATGTCCGTGATCCTCGTCATCGCGGCATGGGATACCCTCGACACGCTGACGATCACCATGTACATTCTGCTGACGCCTCGCTCGGACTGACGTATACGCGCCGCCATGCAGCAGATCGCCCTCACAGAGACACAGATGATGCTCGTCACGCGCGGCAGCATGGTCACCATCGGCATTGCAGGGTGCACTGTTCCTGCTCGACGCCTACTATCGCTACATCGCATAGTGCTGTGCGAAAGCCCCGACCCGCTTGGGTCGGGGCTTTTCTATGTGCAGCAGCCTCGTATTTTCGTTACAAGCTGAAATTCTCGCCGAGATAGAATTTACGTGCAATGGGGCTCTCGGCAATGGTCTTGCTGTCGCCTTCGAGGAGGAGCTTGCCCTCGCTGAGGAGGTAGACGCGGTCGACGATGTGGAGCGTCTCACGGACGTTGTGGTCGGTAATGAGGATTCCCCATGCCGCGCTGGCGCAGGTACTCGATAATCTCCTGAATATCCGCAACGGCGAGAGGGTCGACGCCCGCAAACGGCTCGTCGAGCAGGATGAACTGTGGTTCGAGCGCAAGGCAGCGCGCGATCTCGACGCGCCGCCGCTCGCCGCCCGAGAGCTCCGTTCCGCGGCGGTCGCGGACGTGTCCGATGTGGAACTCCTCGAGGAGGGCATCCAGCTTGTGTTTCTGCTCCGCTGCCGAGAGCTTTGTCGTCTCCAAGATAGCGGCGATGTTCTCCGTGACGGTGAGCTTGCGAAAGATGGACGGCTCCTGCGTGAGGTAGCTGATGCCGAGTTCGGCACGGCGATACATGGGATAGTCCGTGATGCAGATGTCGGAGAGATAGACATCACCGTGCGTCGGCTTCTCCAGACCGACGATCGCGTAGAATGTCGTCGTCTTTCCGGCGCTGTTCGGTCCGAGGAGTCCGACGATCTCGCCCTTGTCGATGCGCACAGAGATGCGGTCGACCACGGTACGGCTGCCGAACTTCTTGATGAGACTGCGGGATTCAAGATGCATTGCTCTCGCTCCTCACTGTGTCACAGCGGTGCCGTCGTCGGCGAGGTAGACGGTCATGTGATTGCTGCGCGCTGTATTGTTGCCCTGATATACCCACGCATTCCCATCCAGCTCGACGTAGGGTCTTGGGTCATTGCCATAGTAGTCCATGCGGTCGCCGCCTCCCTCAAGATCACGCGCGGGACTCGTGACATGTGCGTTTCCGATCCCCGTAAAGCGGCTCTGCTTCAGCCATCCCTCGAGATGATCCGCTGAGAACGTGCCGTCGGGGCTCGTGATCGTCCCGCCCGAGGAGGCGACAATGTGGTCATCCTGCGCGGGATAATAGTCCACCAGAGGTCCCGTAAAGGTGCGGCCTGCCTTTGCCATGTGGACGCTGCCGCTCGCCTGCCAATGCTCCTGTCCTTCGGCAAGGAGGCGGTCGCAGGAGAGGTTCATGTCCTCACGCTGCGCGCGAACATTCCCCTCAATGGTGCCCTCCTGCGTCTTTGTGTTGTAGGTGGCACGTGCACCCTCGATGTTCCCCGTTCCCTGATCCACGTGTACGCCGCCTTCGGCGGTGACGACGCCCGTTCGCGTATCGTAGGTCAGACGATCCGCCGTGAGATTCGTCGGATCTGTGTTCTGCGGTGCCGCCAATCCTGCCGTGCAGGCCGCGCCTGCCGCAAGCAGGAGCAGTGCACCGCGGCAAATATTCCTCTTCGTCATTTTACGTCCCTCCCTTAATAATGTGCGCATTCCCTCGATGGCAAATTTCTCAAATTCATCCGCACTCGTAATACGATCCGCTCGCGCGCAGATCATCGCGTGTGAGGACGGCGCTTCCCTCCGCTGCCAGCTCTTTTTTTCGCGGCGGTCCAGTGCAGGGCGTTCGCGCGCAGGGTGACCCCGTTGCTGGTTTCGGCATAGATGCCACCCGTGAGGACAACGTCATGCGTCGTACTGTCCATGTGCCCCTGTATCGGCTTTCAGCGAGAGTGTATTCCCGTCCTCGCTGTAGAAGGTTCCCTCGATCCCCTTCATCGTCGTGTCCTGCGTATCGATATCCACACTCATATTCTGCGCGGTAAGCGTCCAGACCGTACGCCCATCCTGCTCCTCATGGAGCGTGTTGTCCCTCATAGGACATGATGCGCGGTCCCTGCTGTGCATCCGTCTGTTCGGGCGGCTTCGGCACGGAAAGCACAGCCCAGAGGACAAGCCTGAGGAAGGCAGCCGCCAGAACGCCGCCGATGATTTTTATTCCGTGTCATCCGACCTTCTCCTCCCTGCCCCGCCGACACATGATGCTTTCCTGTCTTCTGCTCCTCCGGAGACGTATTCCACCGCTTTTTGGAACCAGATCCACTGCGTCGGATTCTCGCGGATGATCCGCTCGACGATGGCGGTCATCTGCACGGTAAACCTGCATGGAGATCGCGGTCACTGTCGCCCGTATTCGGGCAGCGCATGATCTCCCCAACAATGACTTTATGCTTTCCATTCGGCTGCCGCAGGATGAATGCGGGCACGACGGGGATCGGAACTTGCGGGAAAAAGACCGCCGGTCCGAGCGGAGTCGATGCCGTGCGTCCGAGAAACTCGATGAACGCACCGCCGGGGCCGCCGTCCTGATCGGCAAGAAAGCCGAGCAGTTTGCCGCGCTTCAGCGCACGCGCCGCCGCGATCAGCTCACTTGTTCCGCGTGAGAATATCTCCACGTGAATCGTTGCACGCAGATCGTCGAGCACACGTGTATACTGGATGTTCGGCTGTGGCTTGGCAATCGCACTGACGGGCATCCCTGTTCAGCGTAAATGCCGCCGAGAGCCATTCCCAGCAGCCGATATGCCCCGTGAGGACGACGACGCCATGTCCTCGGCGAGTGCCTCCTGCATGCGCTCAAGATGGTCGATCTCGATGTAGTCTCTGAAATTGCGCTCTGTTCAGCATGGGCATCGCAAGAATGTCGAGAAAAATTCCGCGCCATATTGATAAAGGAGGCACGTACGAGCTTCTTCGCCGCCGCCTCGTTGAGACCAAGCGCGGGCATCATGTGCGCGACGGCCCGCCGCCGCATCTTGGCGATGATGAGGTAGTAGAGGTTGCCGAGCACCCAGCCGAGTGCCAGCAGAACGGGACGCGGCGTGTGGCAGGCAACGCGGCTCATAAACATCAGCGTGCGATAGAGCATGACCACACCTCCTCTTTCTACTGTGCTAGTCCGTCAACGTCCTCATAAAAGCCTGCGAGAACACGATCCCACAGCCCCTGTGTCTTCAAAATGATCTCATAGACTTCGCGCACCGCACCGCGTCCGCCGGGCTGCGCGGCAATGATCTGTGCGATCTCCTTGACCTCGGGGACGGCATCCCCGACGGCACAGGGCAGACCAACTTGGCGCAGGATCGGCAGATCGACGAGATCATCTCCGACATAGGCAAACGCCTCATCGGAGAGCCCTGTCTGAGCCTTGATGTCCGCATACGCCTCGCGCTTATCAAGGCGTCCCTGATAGACGAGGTCAATATGCAGTTCTTTCGCACGATTCGCGACGATGGGCGAGGCACGCCCCGTAATGATCGCCGTGTTCAGACCCACCTTGCGGGCACGCGTGATCGCAAGCCCATCACGGGCAAAGAACGGCTTAAACAGCTCGCTGCCGTCTGGCGCGACGTAGATACCTCCGTCCGTCAGCACACCGTCCACATCGAGAATCACACATTTTATCTTCTTTGCGCGCGCAATCGCGTCTTCGCGTATCGGCATCAGACCACCCCCTGCCGCAGCAGATCCGTCAGATGAACAATCCCCACGGGAACGCCCGCATCGTCAATGACAGGCAGCACCGTGACGGGGCGCGGCTGATGCTTCTCCATGACGGAGAGTGCTGCCGCCGCCATCTTGTCCGGTGCAATCGTGAGCGGCGTGGCGAACATGATGCTTCCACGTCCTTGTCGAGGAACGTGTAGTCCTTTTGCGAGCGCACGGCGGATGATGCCGTCCGTGACAAGCCCGATGAACTTCCCGTCCGCATCCACCACGGAGACCGCGCCGAGCCCCTTGTCCGTCATGACAAAGAGTGCATCCTTTGCCGTCGTATGATACGGAACGACGGGATTCTCATCGCCCGTATGCATGACGTTCGCCACGGTGAGCAGGAGCTTTGCGCCCGAGTGCACCGCCCGGATGAAAGAGCGCATAGTCCTCCTTCTTGAAGTCCCGTGCCGCCACGAGTGCCATGGCGAGCGCATCCCCATCGCAAGCGTCGCCGTCGTCGATGCGGTCGGTGCGAGCCCCCAGTGGACACGCCTCACGTTCGACACCGATGTCAATGTAAAAGTCCGCACTGCGGCCGAGCTGGGACTTTCGCCGCCCGCTCATGGCGACGATGCGCGCGCCGACGCGATGGATGATTGACAGGATGTTGACGACTTCGTTCGACTCACCGCTGTTTGAGATGGCGATCACGATGTCGTCCGCCGTCACCATGCCGAGATCCCCATGGAACGCCTCCGCCGGATGCATGAAGAAGGCGGGCGTTCCTGTACTCTGCAAGTGTCGCCGCGATCTTGCGTCCGACGTGACCGGATTTTCCCATGCCTGTCACGACGACACGCCCTTGCATGCAAGGATCGCCTCTGCTGCCGCCTCAAAGTCATCATCAACGCGATCCGTGAGACGCGCGACAGCATCTGCCTCCAGTTTCAGCGCGTCTCAACCGCCTTCTGTCGGATGGTACTCTCTTGCATAGTGTTCTCCTAGTTCAGCTTTTTGCGCACGACCATAGATGGCGAGGGCGTCCTTCAGCAGCTCTTCGAGTTTATCCAGATAGACCATGTTCGCCCCATCCGACAGTGCCTCGGCAGGGTTGTCATGCACCTCGAGGAAGAGTCCGTCGACCCCCGCGCCAACAGCAGCACGCACGAGATACTCCACGAACTCACGCTGCCCCGAGGAGCTCGTCCCCGCACCGCCCGGCAGCTGTACGCTGTGCGTTCCGTCAAAGATCACGGGGTAGCCAAAGCTGCGCATGATGGGCAGTGCACGCATATCGACGACGAGATTGTTGTACCCGAAGCTCGCCCCTCGCTCGGTCAGCAGGATGCGCTCGCTGCCGCTCTCATGGATCTTGTCCACGACGTTGCGCATATCGTTCGGCGCGAGGAACTGCCCCTTCTTCACATTGACGACCGCCCCGTCTGTGCCGCCGCGTGCAGCAGATCGGTCTGGCGCGAGAGAAAGCGGGGATCTGGAGGATGTCCACGACCTTCGCCGCCGGCTCCGCCTGACACGACTCATGAATATCGGTCACAACGGGAACCCTGAGCTTCTTTCTTGATCTGCCCCAGCATCTTGAGCCCCTCCGTGAGCCCCGGCCCGCGAAAAGCTGTGATACGCAGAGCGATTTGCCTTGTCAAGGAGGCCTTGAACACGTAGGGAATGCCGAGCCGATCCGTAATCTCTTTGATGCCACGTCCGATCATGAGCGAGCGTTCCAGCCCCTCCAGGACGCATGGCTCCCGCGAGAAGCGACGAGCGGCTCGCCGCCGCCAATCTCAAAATTTGCCAGCTTCACTTTGTTCATGTTCATAGCTCCTTTCAATTGCTGTGTGCATCGCCATACGATCGTGCTGCATCTGCATTTTACCAGAGTTTCCCTACAAAATATATTATAAATACTTCTCATCCTGCGGTCAATCAAGCCCGCGCCGCTGATACTCTGCATTGACCGCCGCCAGATCCTCCTCGGTATCGACGCCGATAAAGACAGCGTCCGTCTCCACGACGCGGACGTGGTACCCGTTCTCGAGCGCACGCAGCTGCTCCAAAGACTCCGAGCACTCCAGCTCCGTCTGCGCCATCTTCGCGTAGGCGAGCAGAAAGTCCCTGCGGTAGGCATAGATGCCGATGTGCTTATGAGACCTTTGCGCCCGCATTGCGTGCATAGGGGATGCGCGCACGGGAGAAGTAGAGGGCGTTTCCCGTACGGTCGGTAACGACCTTGACGTTGTTCGGATTCTCCATCTCCGCCGCATCCGTGATCTCCGTTTTCGCCGTCGCCATCATGAGCGCTGCGTCGTGCTCAAACGGAGCGACAAGGGCGTCGATTACGGCGGGTCGATCAGGGGCTCATCGCCCTGCACGTTGATGATGAGGTCGCAGTCCGGGCGCTGTGCGGCGACCTCGGCGAGGCGATCCGTCCCCGTCGCGTGGTCGGCACGCGTCATGACGGCGTGGCCACCGTGCTCCTCGACTGCCGCACGGATGCGTTCGTCATCCGTCGCCACGACGACCTCGTGGACGCGCTGCGCCCCTGTTGCCCGCTCATAGACGCGGACGATCATCGGCTTCCCCGCGATATCGCGCAGGGGCTTCCCGGGCAGTCGTGTCGACGCATACCGCGCAGGGATAATGCAGAGAACCTTCATGCGATCACCTCTATGTTATTTATCACTGAGATTTTGTGGTGGTACACAGCTTCATCACACCGTATGCTGCTCTCCAAGGGAAGCACTGATAAAATGAGGTCTGCCAGATTGGCGTAGATTTTTGTCCGAACAAGGTGGAAAACCGGACGCAGAGTGGGGCTCTGTGGAGGATTTTTCCGCCGAAGTGCGGGCGAAAAAGATGCGTCAAGATGGTAGTGCCGAATTTATCAGTACTCCCAGCTTTGCTGCCAGCTGCTCCTTGAGCGTCTTGAAGAAGACCTCCTGTCCCTTTTTGGGAACGTGACCTCGACGGAGAGTACATAGATCGGGATGCGCCACTTTGCGTGCACAACATCGCACGGCACCTTCACCGCATCCTTCTCCGTGATGACGATCGCCTCGACGCCAAGCGTCTCCGCGCGGTACAGCACCTCCGCCATATCGCGTTCCCCGTAGTCGTGATGATCGGGATAGCGCATACTCTCCACCATCTCACGCCGAGATCGGCGAGGGTCTGCTCGAACGAAGCAGGATTGCCGATGGCAGAGACAGCAAGCACCTTTCGCCCCTCCATCTCCGTCACGGGCACGCCGCCTGCACCGATGTCCTCGAACCACGCCGAGAGCTGTACGAACTGGCGCGGCTGATGGATACTTTCGAGGATCAGACCATCCTGATTGTAGCTGCGGAACGTCTCCCAGATATGTTCAATCGCCCCCGGTGCCGCCTGATCCACCTTTGTCGCGAGGCAGACATCTGCACGGTTGATGTGCGAGAGCGGCTCACGCAGCGTACCGCGCGGCAGCAAATGTCCGTTGCCGAACACATTCACCGCATCGACGAGGAGAATATCCATGTCACGCGCAAGCTGCCAGTGCTGATAGCCATCGTCGAGGATCGCCACCTGTGCCCCAAAATGCTCGATGGCATACCGTCCCGTCACGGCGCGGTGCGGCCCGATGAGGACGGGCACATTCGGCAGGTGCTTGGCGAGCATAAACGCCTCGTCCCCCGCCGTCTCCGCATCCATCTTCAGTGCACGCCCATCCGAGACGATGCCGACTGCCCCACGCCACTTGGCACGATAGCCGCGGTTGAGGGATGGCGACGCGGTAGCCCATCGCGTGAATGGCACGCGCCAGATGCTGCGCCGTCGGGGTCTTGCCGTCCCGCCGACCGTCACGTTGCCGAGACTGATGACAAAGCAGGGGAGCTGCTCTTTTTTGAACCAGCCCCAGCGGTACATGGCGAGCTTCAGATTGACCAGCTGTTCGTAGATGAGGGAGAACACGTAGAACACGCCCATGATGAGCCGGCGCGCCACACCGTGTACCTCTTTGTCGTGAACGAGGTCGATGAAATAGGTCTGGAAGTTTGCGACCTTCTGCGTCGCACGCACGCGATGTGCACTGATGCGCTCCTGCGCGCGCAGAGCGCGGCGCGCCTCATAGGCAGCAAAGCATGTCAACGAGAATCTTGGCCGACTTCTTCGATGCGCCCTTGTTCTCGTTGATGATCGCAAGCGTCTCGCGCTCAAGGCGCGCACGCTCCGCGTCGTCGGCAAAGAGGCGCAGCGTCTCCGCGGTCAGTTCGCGCCGTTCGTGACCGTCACGACAGCGCTGCGATTGCGGAAAAGTGCATGGATGTCCTGAAATTGAACATCTGATTCCCGACGATGATCGCCTTGCCATGCGCCGCCGGCTCAAAGGATATTGTGCCCGCCGTGCGGAACAAGGCTGCCGCCGATGTAGATCACGTCACCGAGCCCATAGACGCGGCCGAGCTCACCGACCGTATCGAGGATCACAATGTCCTCGCCGCCCTCCGCTCCTTTCTGGAGATTCTTGCGCGTATTGACCGTAAACCCGGCCTTTCGGCAGAGATGCTCCACCTCCATCGTGCGCAGTACCTCGCGCGGCGCGATGATGAGGCGCACATGCGGATCCTTTGCACGCACAGCGGCAAAGGCGTTGAGCACCAGCTCTTCCTCCCCGCGGTGGGTCGAGCCCGCGATCATGATGCGGCTCGCCCCCGACAGGCCGAGCTCCGCGATCAATGCTGCGCGCTCTTCGGGCTGACACTCGTATATGCCTGATCGAACTTCGTATTGCCCGTCACGGTGACGAGCTCACGCGGTGCACCGAGGCGCATGATATAGTCCGCGTCGATGCCCGACTGCATCGCAAAGCATTTCACCGTCCCGATCATCTCGCGCAGCATCCCGAGCAAGTACTTGTACTGCTTCACGCTGCGATCGCTGATGCGGCCGTTGACCATCATGACGGGCACATCGAGCTGCTTCGCTTTCTTGAGGAAGTTCGGCCACAGCTCCGTCTCCACGGGCAGAAAGACCCGCGGACGGATGCGTCCCACGACGCGCGAGGCGAGGAACGGCAGGTCGAGTGGGAAATAGATGATCGCGTCCGCGTCCTTGATGATGCGGTGCGCCATCTCATAGCCGCCCGTCGTCACGACCGAGACGAGGATGGGCGAATCGGGAAACACCTTGCGGAACTCACGCACGAGCGGACTCGTCGCCACAATCTCCCCAACGGATGCCGCGTGCACCCAGATGGCATTCTTTCCCGCCACCTTGTCAATCGTGTCCTGCGGATAGAACCCGAAGCTCTGCTTGATGCGCTCGACAAAGCCGCGCTCCCGTGTGGCGCGCAGCATGAAGATCGGTATGATGATGGTGACGATGAGGATTGCCGCTAAATTGTAGAGAAATCGCATGCGTCACTCTCCCGAAACTGAATGTCATAGAGATGCTGATAGAGTCCGCCCTTTGCCAAGAGCTCCTCATGGGTTCCCTGCTCCACGATGCGGCCGGCATCAATCACATAGATGCGGTCGGCATGGAACACCGTGGAAAGACGATGGGCGATGACGAAGCTCGTGCGCCCGACCATCAGGTTGTCGAGTGCCGCCTGCACGATCTTCTCGCTCTCCGTATCGAGTGCAGAGGTCGCCTCATCGAGGATGAGGATGCGCGGATCCTTCAGGATGGCGCGTGCGATGGCAATGCGCTGACGCTGACCGCCCGAGATGCTGACGCCGCGCTCCCCGATCTGCGTATCGTAGCCGTGCTCCAGCTGCGTGATGAAATCATGCGCATTCGCCGCACGCGCCGCCTCCTCGATCTCCACATCCGTCGCGTCGAGGGCGTCCATAGCGGATGTTCTCGCGAATCGTCGTGGAGAACAGCATCGTCTCCTGTGGTACCAGCCCGATCTGTCCGCGCAGTGAGGCGAGTGTGACACTGCGGATGTCGTGTCCGTCCACCGTGATCGCCCCACTGTCCGGCTCATAGAAGCGCGGGATAAGATTCGCAATCGTCGATTTGCCTGCGCCCGAGGGACCGACAAAGGCGATCATCTCGCCGGGCGCGGCCTCGAGCGTCACCCCGTCGAGCGCCTTGCGTCCTTCCTTGTGGGAGAACGTGACATCCTCGAAACGCACGCGCCCCGTCACGGGAGGTAGCGGCTTTAGCGTCGGGACGGTCCGTAATGCTCTCCGTGAGATCGACGACGGAGAACACGCGATCCACTGCTGCCATCGCCTTCTGCAGATTTCCATAGATGCGTGAGAGGCGCTTGACGGGATTCGCAAGGTTCACAGCATAGGTGAGGAACGCGACGAACGCGCCCGCCGTGATGTCGCCATTGACGACCTCGTAGCCGCCGAACCAGACGATGAACGTGACAGCAAGAGCAGCGAGGAACTCCACCGTCGGCGTGAGCATACTCGTCTGCTGGACATTTTTTTCATCACCGCTCGAAGTTGCGCTGATTGCTCGCGACAAAACGGTCGATCTCATAGTCCTCTCGGACGAAGGACTTCACGACGCGCGTCGCAGAAAAACTCTCCTGCAGGAGTGCCGTGATCTCTGCAAGACGCTCCTGAATCACGGTGCTCGATTTCTTGATCTTGCGGCCAAAGATCTTCATTGCCTGCCCGACCATCGGAATGACGATGAGCGTCAGCAGGGAGAGCTTCCAATCCAGATAGAACATGAGGGCAAGCGATCCGATGAGGATACAGCCCTCCGTCACGAGGTCGATGAGGTTGTCGACGAGTGCCGACTGGATCGCCGCAACATCGTTCGTGACGAAGCTCATAATCTCGCCCGTCTGGTGGCGGTCATAGTACGCGAGCGGCATCCGCTGGAACTTGCGGAACATCACCGCGCACATCGATAATGACCTTCTGCCCAATGTAGGAGACGAGGTAGGACTGCCCAAAGTAAAAAAATACCGCGCAGGAAAAAGATGACAACGATGCCGATGCAGATGGCGTTCAGCAGAGCCATGTTCTTGTCGGCGAGAACGTCGTCGATCATGTCCTTGATGATCCACGGGACATAGAGATTCGCCGCCGAGGCAAGGATGATGCACACGACCGCCAGCGCGAATTTCTTTACGTACGGCCGCATGTAGGTCAGCAGTCTCTTATAGTTCTTCATAGGTCTCCTACGGGGTACAATATCTCTTGCGTCCAAGCGCGAGAATCTTCTCCGCCACACGGCGTGCTGCATGGGGTTCACCAAGACGTTCTGCCGCGCGTGAAAGGCGTTCCGTCACGTAGCGGCGCTCCGCGCCGTCCGCGATGATCTTCTCCATCTCCGCCGCGATGCGATCGGGCTGCACCGCTCCCTGCAGCAGCTCTGTCTCAAACGTCTCGCCGAGCAGGATGTTCGGCAGGGAAAAACGCGGCACATCGACGAGCAGACGCCCGATGAGATAGGAGAGTGCAGACATCCGATAGAGGACAACGGCGGGCAGCCCCATGAGCGCCGCCTCCATCACCACTGTGCCCGAGGTTGCCATCGCCGCGCGTGCGAGCCCCATGAGGGCATAGCGCGCGTCGTGGGTCAGCGTCACCTCCGCCGCGGAGGCGGCGAGATGCGCTCTGATACGCTCCTCATCCACGCCGCCCGCGACGGGCAGAAAGAAACGGCGCGCAGGGTCTGCCGCGCCGAGCCGCTCTGCCGCCCCCAGCATGGGAGGAAGGAGCCGCTCGATCTCCTCACGGCGGCTGCCCGGAAGGAGCAGGATCGGCACATCGTCCGCACCGATGCCGAAGTGACGCCGTGCCTCTGCAGGCGGCATCTCGGCACGCACCGTATCGACGAGCGGATTGCCAACGAACGAGATGTTCGCCCCCGCCGCCTCGTAGGGCGGCAGCTCATGCGGGAAAATCGCGACGATCTCATCGGCGAGGGCCGCGCAGGACTTCGCGCGCCCCTTACGCCATGCCCACGCAGACGGAGGAATATAAGAAAAGACGGGAATCCCCGCCTCTTTGCCCGCGCCGCCAGCCGCCAGTTAAAAATCCGGATAGTCGATGATGACGAGCACATCGGGATGCTCCTCGTCCATCAAGTGCGTCAAATCATCAAGCTAACGCGAAAAATTCGGCGGAGATTCAAAAATCACCGCCGAAATGCCCATCACATTGTAGTCCGCATAGTTTTGACGGAGCGTCACTCCCGCCGCAGCCATCTCCGTACCGCCGAAGCTGATCAGCTTCACCGACGGATCCAGTGTGCGCAGTTCACGCGCTAACGCTGCCCCGTGGAGATCGCCGGAGGTCTCCCCCGCCGAAAGCATGATCTTCAAATGGGCAAGACCTCCTCGGTAGAATCAACAGCAAACACCATCCGTGCCCGCAAGGGACGCCCTCACTACATCGCCGCTATTGTAATGCCGTTCGCCTCGGCAAGGGCAATCGCACGCTCCTTGTCCACAAAGAGTGTCTTTCCCGCCTCAATGACGAGCGCAGACGCCTTCACCGCCACCAGTGACTCGATTGTATCGAGACCGACTGCAGGTACATCAAAACGGCTGTCCTGCTGTGGCTTTGCCGCCTTTGCGACGACCGCGCCGCCGCCGGCAAGCTGACCGCCGCGGCGGATGCAGGCATCCGTCCCCTCGATCGCCTCAAGAGCCATGACCGCACGGTCTTTCACCACCGTTGTCTGTCCCACATCGAGACGTCCGATCTCGCGCGCCATCTGAAGCCCATACTCCATATCCGCATGCTCCGCATCGCTTGGCTGGCGGCTCGTCAGAACGCCTGCCGCCGGCATCAGCGGGCGGATGAGTGCCGTCTGATCGAGCGGCGTGATACCGACCTTCATCAGTGCGCCGACAAACATCATCATGATCGTATCATCATTCTGATTCGGCAGCTGCATCAGCATCCCACGCAGCATCTCATCCGGCTGAACCGCGCCCGTAAAGAGCAGTTCCTTTGTCACCTTGCCGATCATCGTGACCTTTTGGATCTTTTTCCCTGCTGCAGATACGCCAAAAATCGACGCGATCGAGCCGATGCTGATCTCACGGTAGGCATTCGCCGCATCCTTCAGCTCAGGGTCGCAGTCCGGCAAGAGTGCAATCGCATGCACCTCAAATCCCTGCGCGCGTGCCGCGCGTGCACACGCGGCGGGCAGGTGTCCGACACCCGCAAGCAGTCCCAGTTTCTCCATAACGTCCCCCCACTAGTCCTCGTGTCGTTCCCGGCAAATGCCGCGTTCCGCATTGCGGAGGAAGCGCAGCATGTGATCGATCTCCCTCGCAGGAGTCCACCTCCTGCTCAATCACGGCAATCGCCTGCGTGAGGTTCAGCCCCGAGCGATAGAGGATCTTATAGGCCTGCTTGATGCGGCGACGCACATCGAGCGGGATGCCTGCGCGCGAGATGCCGACGCTGTTCAGCCCCACGGCGCGCGCGGGATGCCCGTCCACCATGGTGAACGGCACAACGTCCTGCACGAGTTTTTGACGTACCGCCGATCATCGCGTTGCGGCCGATCTTGACAAACTGGTGCACGCCCGCCATACCGCCAATTACAACGCCGTCCTCGACGATTGCATGACCCGCCAGCATGGCGGCGTTGCTCATGATAATGTGGTTGCCGAGCACAGTTATGCGCCACATGGGTATACGCCATCAGCAGGCAGTCGTCGCCAATGCGCGTCTCCTCGCCCTCGCCCGTCGCGCGGTGTACGGTCGCGCACTCGCGGATCGTCGTGCGGTCGCCGATGAACGTATAGCTCTTCTCGCCCTTAAACTTCAGATCCTGCGGCACCTCACCGATGGATGCGCCTTGGAAAAATCTGGCAGTCGCGCCCGATCTGCGTCCATTCTTTAATCACGGCGTGTGGGCCGATCTTCGTCCCCTCACCGATCTGGACATGATCCGAGATGACCGCATAAGGGCCGATCTCCACGTCGCGGGCGATGCGCGCCGTCGGTGCGACCACCGCCGTCTCGTGGATATAGGCAAGAACCTTGCTCGTGCCTGTCATCTGTTTCAACTCCTTCAGCCCCGCAGGAATCGGGGCAGACATATTCCACTATCCATTACAATCCGACAAAAGGGCAAGACTTTCACATGGCAAAATCAGCCATTATCGCCGGATTTCGCGTTTTATCGTGAATTATGTCCGTTTATCCTGTCATTATGACGCTCAGTCAAATATCTTCGCCGTTTTTTTCAGCGCAAACTTAAAGTCTGCCGATGCGACAAGATCCTCTCCGACGTACGCATCTGCATGAAGCACGCCAAACACGCCGCGCACACGCACCAGCTCCGCCTTCGTCACGACCACATCGCCGGGAACGACGGGGCGCTTGAACTTCACATTCTCCATCCCGCCAAAGAGTGCAATCTTGCCGCGATTTTCCTCAGGATAGAGCATTGTCACCCCGCCGACCTGCGCCATTCCTTCGAGCAGGAGAACGCCCGGCATAATCGGATGCCCCGGAAAATGTCCGAGGAAAAAACGGCTCGTTCATCGTCACACACTTGATGCCCGTTGCCGACTTGAACGGCTCCAGCTCGATGATCCGATCCACAAGAAGCATCGGCGGACGATGCGGCAAAAATCTTTTGAATCTCATTGATATCCAACGTCATGCTTGATCCCTCTCCCCTGCAATCTCTTTTGCCAGCGCGGTATTCAGTGCGTGCCCCGAGGCGACGGCGATGATATGTCCGCGAACCATGCCCGCCAGACGAATATCCCCTGATCACATCGAGAATCTTGTGACGCACCAGCTCATTGGGGAAGTTCAGCGGATTCATCCATCCCTCGTCGTTGTAGACGATCACCGTCTCCAGCGAACCGCCCAGCCCCAGACCATGCGCACGCAAAGCCGCAATCTCCTTTTCATAGGCAATCGTCCGCGCCGGCGCAATCTCACGCTCATAGGCAGCGGGCGTCACCTCGATATCATAGTACTGTACCCCGATGAGTGGATGCTCATTCAGCGAGGTAAACGAAACGCGCAGTCCGTCGTATGGCAGTGCCATGACAAAGTGGCTTCCGTCGTCCACGCGGTAGACGCGGTCAATCACCGTCTCCTGCCGCACAGCATCCTGCTCGACGCTCCCGGCGCGTGCGATCAGCGCAAAGAACGCACGCGCACTGCCGTCGGCGACGGGCGGCTCCTCCGCATCGAGCGTCACGCGGCAGTTGTCGATTCCATGCACGTGCAGAGCGCTCATCAGATGCTCGATCGTAAAGAACTTCAACTCTCCCGCACTGATGGTCGTCGCACGCATCGTCGCCGTCACATGTCCCGCCGTCGCCGCCACAGGCGGTGCGTCGGGCATATCGGCGCGCGCAAACAGGATCCCCGACCCCGGCGGTGCCGGTGCGAGTTCCATGTGAACCGGCCGTCCCGAATGCAGTCCGATACCATCGTAGACCACCCGCGACGCCAGTGTTTTCTGTTTTTGCAAGCGTAAACCTCCATGAACGGACGAACAAAACAGCGTACCGTCCAACAATTCCGATTGCTTCTTCTCGTACATGATACTAAAAAAATTGCGAACATGCAGGGAAGCACTGATAAATTCAGCCGCGCCATCTTGACACATCTTTTTTTGCTCGCACTTCGGCGGAAAAATCCTCCACAGAGCACCACTCTGCGTCCGGTTTTCCACCTCGTTCGGACGAAAAATCTACGTCAATCTGACGGACTTCATTTTATCAGCGATTCCCAAGAAAAAACAGGATTTGACAATATATCCGCCTTTTGTTATAGTATGGATAAGCGCACAGCTTCCATTATCGGGGATGTAATGGTCTCGACGGGGATGGATGGCATGTGGACAGCGAGCCGGGGGTCATCATCCCGTCAGTAAGGTGAACACTTTTATTTAAACATAAAAGCAAACGAAGACTACGCTCTGGCGGCTTAAGCCAGCCCCTTTCCGTCTGCCTCCCGCACGGATGGAGACAGGGGTCAAACGCGGGATACCTGAGAGCCACCGCACGATAACTCTCACGGGAACTTCATCGTGATCGGAACGGCGCACCCTGTCTGCGGGGGACGCCGAACCTAAAACAAAGCACAGACTGCGCTCGGAGAAATCCATGTGACGTTATCTTCGGACAGGAGTTCGATTCTCCTCATCTCCACCAAACGACATGACAAAAAGCCGCCCAATCGGGCGGCTTTTTGTACTGTTATAGGCAATCTTCCACCATGCCTTTATCGTTCAGCGCGCGCTCCAATAGGCGACTGAGCACGGACGGGGAATCTGCTCCCAACAATTCAGCCTTGTGCAGTGCCTGTGGGGACAAAATGCAGTATGACCGTCTGCTGGATCTCATTGCCTCCGCGTATCCAGTCTGCACGCTTAAACTCTCGCAGCTCCTGTTCACTAAGAGGAGGGCAGTCCTCATCGTAAATCACAGGCATTTCTTTTTGCCTGTCGAATCATTTCCTCCTGCTCTTTGGTGAGCCCGTTTGCCAGATCAATATTCATCCTCACGATAGTATGCCTCCTTTTCCTGTTTCGTCGCAAGTCTTGCGGAGATAATGCGTATTGCATCTCCGCGCTCCGTATATACAACGGTCAGAATCGCCACTGCATCGCCAATTTTTTTCCGATGGTAATATAGCGTTCCTCTGTGACGCTGTGCTTCGCATCATATTTTTCTTTTTCGACATGGATCGGCAAATACCATAGCCGCTGTACGAAAGTCTAACCCATGTTTCATGCGATTAGCTTTTTTTCTTTTTCGTCATCCCATTCGAAATTCATATTTTTCTTCCCCTCTATTATTTTAGGAAAGATTGTCTCCTTTGGCAAGATAAATCTATTGAAAAAGCCGCCGCACAGTTCCCCGTACAGCGGTTCAATCCATCATAGATTTCGTTTCAATTTTTCCAGATCGGGGAACAGCTCGCCGATCGAGTCCGAAAAGGCCATCGCTCGGCTCTAGGATCTCGAGGACGGGACGCATGGTCTCGCGGAACTTTGCGTCGTCCTGCATGAGTGCGAGAACGGCACTCGTATTAACGGCGTCGGCAAGCGCGGAGTGCTGACTCCCCTCGAACTTGCGCCCCATCGCACCGAGCGCGTGCTTCAGTGCGAGGCTGTTGTGGAGTCCGAGGCGGTCGTCAAACTCCTGCTGGAGGTCGACCCAGCGCGCATCGAGCCACGTGACGTCAAAGTCCGGCAGTTTCAGACGGCACTCCTTGCACAGCTGCTTGATGTCGGACATACTCCACGAGTAGATCTTCGTCTCTGCCTCGCCGATCCACGCGACGAACGCGTGAAATCTGTCGGCGAACGCGGGCTGCCCCGCGACCTTCTCCTGCGTGATGCCCGTCAGCTCGGTGATGTGCTTCTTTACCATCCCATACTCAGGACAGACATAGCACTGAAATTCGTCCTCCTGCACAAAATCTTCATTCAGACGCACCGCGCCGATCTCGATGATCTCTCCGTTCAGTTTCCTCCGAATATCCCGGTATTCCTTCCCCACAGGATTCATTTCCAAATCTACGACGATGTGTTTCATGACAACCCTTACTTTCGAAAATTATCTGCCGTAAGTGACGCGCGGCAGATGGTGTTGCAGTAGTTTAGATTTTTCGATATCGTCACGTCGTTTTCTCATCATAGCACAATGACGCGTGAAAATCAACGCTCAAGGGTATTTAGTCCTATATTCACCGCTTACTTTTTCAATAAAACGTGGTAGAATGATAGTAAAACACGATAAAGAGAAAGGGTCTGTCATGAACTGGAAAGTGGTACTCGCGTTGCTCACGTGCAACGTGCTCTTTATGTCCGCAAGCTATACGATGATCATCCCATTCCTGCCGATGTATCTGACGACCGAGCTCGGTGTGGACGATGCCTCCGTGAATCTCTGGTCGGGGCTTGCGTTCTCAGTAACGTTCCTCATCTCCGCTGTCATGGCACCGATCTGGGGGCGCATCGCCGACCGCAAAGGGAAACGTCTCATGGCGATGCGCGCAAGCCTTCTCATCGCGATCAGCTATCTGCTCGGCGGGCTCGTCACGTCCCCCGAGCAGCTCATCATCGTGCGCCTCTTTCAGGGATTTGCCTCAGGACTCTGGCCGATGGATCTCGCCATCATGACGCTCTATGCGCCACAGGAAAAACTCGGCTTCTCCCTCGGCATCATGCAGGGCACGCTCACGGCGGGCGGTGTCGTGGGGCCGCTGCTCGGCGGCGTCCTCGCAGAGCTGTTCGGAATGCGTGCGAGCTTCTATCGGCGGTCTGGCGCTCTTCATCAACTTCCTTGCGTTCACCTTTATCATCAAAGAGCCGCCGATGCCAAAGGAAACTGCGCCGCTCACGGCGGAGGAACGCAGTCCGATGCACCTCTGGCACATCCCCATCCTGCGCACGATGATGATCGTGAGCACACTCGCGCAGGTGGTGCTCTACATCCTCATGCCCGTCCTGACGACCTACATCAAGGTGCTCGCGGGTGCGATGGATAGCATCGTCTTCGTCGCGGGCGCAGTCTTCTCTCTCGGCGGCATCGCAGGCGCGATCTCCGCGCCGCTCTGGGGCATCTACGGCACACGGCGCGGCTACTTCAGCGCGATGTTCCTCGCCATGCTGTGTGCGGGAGGCATGTTCATCCTGCAGGGCATCCCCGACACCCTCGTCCCCTTTGCCATCATGCAGTTCGGCGTGGGGCTCTTCCTCGCCGGGATTCAGCCCTCGCTGAACGCCGTCATCGCCCAGCATACGCCCGCGCAGCTCAAAGGGAAGCGTCTTTGGGCTCCTCTTCTCCGCGCAGCAGGTTGGCTCTGCCACGGGGCCGCTGATCGGCGGTGTCGTCGCGACGTACCTCGGAATGCACTACCTCTTCCCGACCTCGGGCACGATTCTCCTCATCCTCGCCGCCTTTATCTGGTGGCGCTATGTGAGAAAAGTGCCATCCGGCGGTGAAATAACATGGAATAAAGGAATCGCTGATAAAAATGAAGTCTGTCAGATTGGTACAGATTTTTTTCGTCCTGTCAAGGAGACAAACCGGACGCATAGCAGAGGCTATGTGGAGGATTTGTCGACACAGAGAGGGCGGAAAAGATGTGCCAAGATGGCAGTGCTGAATTTATCAGTGCTTCCTAAAAATGCTGTACGAAAGCAAAACACTTCGTACAGCATTTTTGTTGGCATTGGCAAAGCCCCCGACAGGGAGCCGTTGATCGCAATCAGGGAAGCAGCCCACCATGCCGATAGGGAAGCACATTATAGGCGCTTGAGCACCGCATCCGTCATGTCCTGCGTGCCGACCTTCGTGCAGCCCGTATCCGCGAGGTAGATATCCGCCGTCCGCATCCCATCGGCGAGTGCCGCATCCACCGCTGCCTCGATCGTAGCGGCCGCCGCCTCCTCATGGAGCGCATAGCGCAGCAGCATCGCCGCCGAGAGGATCGTCCCGAGCGGGTTGGCGATTCCCTGTCCTGCGATGTCGGGCGCACTGCCGTGAATCGGCTCAAAGAGACTCGTGCCCGTCCCGATCGACGCCGACGGCATGAGACCGATCGAGCCGCCGATCACCGCCGCCTCATCGGAGAGAATATCACCGAAGAGATTGCCCGTCACGACGACATCGAACTGTGTCGGGCGCACGGCAAGCTGCATGGCGCAGTTATCGACGTAGAGATGATCGAGCTCCACATCCGCATAGTCCTTTGCCAGTCCCATCACCGTACGCCGCCAGAGGCGCGACGTTGCCAGCACGTTCGCCTTGTCCACAGACGTGACCTTGGAGCGTCTGAGACGCGCCGTCTCAAACGCAAGGCGCGCGATACGCTCCACCTCGGGCACGGAGTAGTTCTCCATATCCCATGCGCGCTCCACGCCGTCTACGTGCTCGCTCTCGCACTTCTCGCCGAAGTAAATGCCGCCGATCAGCTCGCGCACAATGACGAGATCGACGCCGCGCACGAGATCGGGCTTCAGCGGCGAGTGCTCGATGAGCGCATCCGCCACCTTGACCGGACGCAGATTCGCATAGAGTCCGAGCCCCTTGCGCAGGCCGAGGATGGCGCGTTCGGGGCGCAGCGCAGGCTCTACCGCGTCCCACTTCGTCCCGCCGACCGCACCAAAGAGCACACCGTCCGATGCCTTGCATACAGCGAGTGTATCCTCGGGCAGCGGTGTACCATATTTATCATACGCCGTGCCACCCGCATCGCGCGTCTCATAGGAAAGTCCGAGCGAGAACTTTGCATCGACGGCCTTCAGGACGCGTACCGCCTCACTCGTGATCTCCTGCCCGATTCCGTCGCCCGGGACAACCGCAATCTTATACCCCATGACGGAATCCCCCGTTCTCCTTGATATAGTTCAGAAGACCGCCCGCACGTGCAATATCCTGCACGAACCCCGGCAGGGGATGTGCATGGAACGTATCGCCCGTCGTCAGATTCTCAATCGTTCCCGTCTCCGTATCGACACGCAGGCGGTCGCCCGCGCTGATCTTCTCCACATCGTCGCCGATCTCGAGAAGCGGCAGCCCGATATTGATGCCGTTGCGGTAAAAGATGCGCGCAAAGCTCGCCGCGATCACGACGGGAATGCCCGATGCCGCAATCGCAACCGGCGCGTGCTCACGTGAGGAGCCGCAGCCGAAATTCTTTCCGCCGACCATGATATCGCCCTGCTGAACACTGCCCGCGAACGTCGTGTCGATGTCCTCCATGCAGTGTGCTGCGAGCGCCTTCGGCTCGAATGTGTTGAGATAGCGTGCAGGGATGATGACATCGGTGTCGATGTTATCGCCGTAGCGCCAGACCTTGCCCTCGAACATCACGCCACCTCCTCGGGAGCGGCAATCCGCCCCAGTATTGCACTCGCCGCCGCGACGTGCGGCCCCGCGAGATAGACCTCGCTGTCCACATGACCCATGCGCCCGCGGAAATTGCGGTTCGTCGTCGAGACGCAGCGCTCGCCCGCCGCGAGGATCCCCATATAGCCGCCGAGACACGGGCCGCAGGTCGGCGTCGAGATCGCCGCCCCCGCCTCCATGAAGATCGCCAGATAGCCGCGCTTCATCGACTCCTCATAGACATACGGCGAGCCCGGAATCACGATGCAGCGCACGCGCTCATGTACCTTGTGCCCCTTCAGAATCGACGCTGCAATCTCCATATCCTCAAGGCGTCCGTTCGTGCACGACCCGATCACGACCTGATCGATGGCAATGGGCGACGCGATATCCATGACGCGCTTCGTATTTTCGGGCAGATGCGGGAACGAGACGACGGGACGCAGTGCGCTGAGGTCGATCTCCATCGTCTGCGCATAGCGTGCATCAGCATCGGCAGCCACGGGCTCGAACGGCTTTGTCATGCGTCCCTCGACGTACGCCCTGCATACATCGTCATACGGGAAAATGCCGTTCTTCGCCCCCGCCTCGATCGCCATATTGGCAATCGTCAGGCGGTCGGTCATGGAGAGCGACGCCACCCCCTCGCCCGTGAACTCAAGGCTCTTGTAGAGCGCACCATCCACGCCGATCATGCCGATGAGCGTGAGGATGACATCCCTTGCCGCTGATGTCCTGCGGCTTCTTCCCCGTCAGATGTACATTGATCGCCTCGGGCACCTTGAACCATGCCTCGCCCGTTGCCATCCCGACCGCGAGATCCGTCGTGCCGACGCCCGTCGAGAACCCGTTCACCGCACCGTAGGTACAGGTGTGCGAGTCCGCGCCGATCGTGAGCATGCCCGGCCCAACGATGCCGCGCTCGGGCAGGATAACGTGCTCAATGCCCACACGCCCCTGCTCATAGTAGTGCAGGATGTCATGTTTGCGCGCAAAATCGCGCATGATCTTCGCCAGCTCGGCGGACTTGATGTCCTTCGCCGGCTGAAAATGGTCGGGAATCAGCGCGATCTTCGTCCGATCAAAGACAGGACGTCCCGTCTTTTTCAAACTCCTTGATGGACGGGGACCCGTCACATCGTTTGCGAGCACCATGTCGAGCTGGCAGACAACCAGCTGCCCCGGCTCCACATGGTCAAGCCCCGCATGGCGTGCGAGAATCTTCTCGCTCATGTTCATGCCCATATAGCCCTCCTGAAATTACGATATGGCAATCACTCCCTGCCGTGCTCCAAGCAAGTGGGTTGGTACTTACGAAGGATTCGCGTGGAACAGGCAGGAAAAGCTCTCCTTTGAAAAAAGAAGTCTCTCCGCGCGGAAAGACTTCTTTTTCATAAAATACGTGTATCGTTTAGAAATTGAGCTCTTTCTTGTCACGCAGCCACGGCATCATATTGCGCAGCTGTGCGCCGACCTGCTCGATCTGATGCTCCTTGTGGAGACGACGCTGTGCGAGGAAATTCGCACGGCCGGCAGCACGGTTCTCGAGAAGCCAGTTGCGCGCGAACGTGCCGTCCTGGATCTCCTTCAGAACCTTCTTCATCTCCTTCTTCGTCTCCTCGGTGATGATGCGCGGTCCGATCATGTAGTCGCCGTACTCCGCCGTATCGGAGCAGGACTGACGCATCTTCGTCATGCCGCCCTCATAGCAGAGATCGACGATCAGCTTCATCTCATGGAAGCACTCGAAGTATGCCATCTCGGGCGGATAGCCCGCCTCGACGAGCACCTCGAAGCCCGTCTGCATCAGCTGGCAGACACCGCCCATGAGGACGCACTGCTCACCGAACAGATCCTCCTCCGTCTCATCACGGAACGTCGTCTGGAGTACGCCGGAACGCGTCGCACCAAGGCCGCGTGCATAGGCGAGCGCGAGATCGAAGCACTTGCCCGTCTCGTCCTTCTCGACAGCGAATACAGCCGGAACGCCCGAGCCCTCCTCGAACGTGCGGCGGACGAGGTGACCGGGGCCCTTCGGCGCGACCATGAACACGTCGACCCCCTCGGGCGGAACGATCTGCTTGAAATGGATGTTGAAGCCATGAGCAAAAGCGAGCGCACTGCCCTTCTTGAGGTTCGGTCCGATCTCATCCTTGTAGACATCCGCCTGCTTCTCATCGGGGATGAGCACCATCGTGACATCTGCCTGCTTCACCGCATCGGCAACCGACGTGACCTTCAGACCATGAGCCTCAGCCTTCGCCTTGGACTTCGAGCCGGCGTAGAGACCGACGACGACATTGAGACCGCTCTCCTTGAGGTTCAGTGCATGCGCATGACCCTGACTGCCATAGCCAATGATCGCAATCGTCTTGCCCTCGATTGCACTCCAGTTGACATCCTGGTCATAGTAAGTTTTTGCCATAGTACTCCCTCTCCTCACAGTGTTCATATATGGTGTGTTCTCCTCGTTCGAGCGCGATGAGCCCCGTGCGGATGACCTCGACAATGCCGTAGGGTTTCAGCACCTTCAGAAATGCCGTCACCTTGTCATCACCGCCCGTGATCTCAAAGATGATCGAGGAGGACTCCACATCGACGACATGTGCGCGGAACAGCTCGCCCATCTTCAGCACATCGAGGCGATTCTCATCGCCCGCACGCACCTTGATGAGCGTCATGCCGCGGCACGCCGCATTTTTCGTCCAGACGCTGGACAGCCCGCACGACGGGCATCTTCTCCAGCTGCTTGATCATCTGCTCGACGATATTCCCATCCCCGTGCATCACCACCGTGATGCGTGAGAAATCCGGCGACTCTGTCACGCCGACAGCCAGACTGTCGATGTTGAACTCGCGCCGCGAGAACATACTGACAACACGAACCAGAACCCCCGTCTGGTTCGCGACAAAGACGGACAGCACATGTTTCATGGTCATCCGCCTCCTTTCTCAGCACATTCTTTTTCGGGAAAAACTCCTTTATTATCACCTTCACGCCTTCATTTGTCAATAGATTTTTTTCCGCGTGAAGTGCATCGTGCGCGTGAATACAATGCGTGCAGCTTTTTCATACCCGCACTTCAAAATGCGGCGCATTCTCCTCCGCAGGTGCCTCCCCCGTCTGCCCTGCCTTCGGCACAGGCGCGGGCGGCGGCGGCATGCGCAGTTCCTTGGGTGGGGCGGCAGGTAGGTTGGGCTTTGCCGCCGAAGGGCGCGCGGATGGTGCACGGCGCGGCGGCTTCGGCGCACGTACGGGCGGAGGGGCGGCCGCAGGTACAGCATGTTCCTCCTCCGCCAGTCGTTCCAGCACCTCGCCCTGCCGTCAGCCCCGTGTACTCGGGGAGAAGTTCGCCCTGCGGCGTACGTCTCTGCCGTGCCCGCTCTGCCGCTGCGAGGAGATCCCTCGCGAGCGCGCGGCGGCGACGGTGCCTGCGGCTCACTCTCATGAGCGAGAATGCGTTCGCCGAGCGACGGCTCTGCCGCCTGCGCATCCCCCTTTTTCCGAAAGAAACGGAAAAAGAGAAACGCCCCGACCGCCGCCGCGAGGACGATCATCCCCGCCCAGTAGACACCGCTCGTTGCCGTATAGGACTTTTGGCGGCGGCTCAGCCCCCGTCTGGCTGAGCTGCTGCTTGAGTGCCGCATTCTCCTGCGCCATATCCAGCCCGTTCGCGACATCTGCCCCCGTCTGTCCATCCGTCTTCGTGCCGTGGTCAACATGCGACGCAGACGTACTGACGTGATCGCCCTTTGCCGCATCGGAACGTGCGCCCGCATTCCCCGTCTTGCCCTGCTGGGCCTTGCCGTCCTGCGGTGCGCCTGTCGTCGTCTTGGAGAGCGCACCGTTCCCCTGCGCGACCGAGTCACGCGCCTGCTGCTCCGCCTGCGCGTCCCCTGTCGTATGCGTCGTATTCGACTGCGCGTCGCGTGCTGCGTCGCCGAGCGTGATCTTCGGCGGCGTCGGCGGTGTCGGCGGCGTCGGCGGTGTAATCGCCATGGCGCACCTCCTTCCTCATATCGATTGACTTTTAATAACGAATTTGTTATCATGTGCGTGGAGGGATTTTTCATGTATGAACTGATCTAATGGAGCGAAAAAAATCATGAGCGTAGAAATCAATGGCGAAACATACCGTACCTTTTCCGACTATATGAATGACGAACGCAAAGTAAGTGCTGCTGAACGAAACCGCATCGAATTCGAAGCCGATCTGATTGGAAAACTGATCGAAACACGCGAAGAAAAAGGTCTTTCACAGCGCGGTCTTGCAGAGCTCAGCGGCATAAAGCAACCGCAGATTGCACGTCTTGAGCGCATGAAGGGCAGCCCCCAGCTGGATACCCTGTTCAAAGTCCTCACGCCGCTGGGCTACACACTCTCCATCACGCCGATGAAGCCCGAACCGAATCTATCATAGCAAAAAAACGGCTCAGATGAAAGTATAAAAGCGTCCCGTCAGGTGCGGGACGCTTTGTCGTGTCAAAAAGACTGCTACGCCTTATACGCTCGAACGTTCAGGCGGTCTTCCTTCAAATCCTCGTCAATCTCCACGCGTGTAAATCCCGCGCCCGTCAGCAGGCTTTCAAGCTCCTCACCCGTATAGACAGACAGTCCATCAACGAGTTTCTGCCACTTTTCATGTGCGCCCGTCTTGCCGCTTGTTTCGTTCGTTATCATGAACACGCCGCCCGCTTTCAGCACGCGATAAACCTCGGTAAAGCAGCGCGCAATCTCCGGCCAGAAATACACCGTTTCGAACGCCGTCACAACATCGAACCGTTCATTCTCAAATGGCAGTTCCAGTACATTCCCCTGAATGATCGCACAACGTCCCGCCTCGATTGCCGCGCGGTTCACCTCCCGCGCCTTTTTCCACGGAGACGGTCGAGTAGTCCAGCCCCGTCACATGCCCCTCGTCCACCATCCGCAGGAACACGGCTGCGTTTGCACCACCGCCGCAGCCGCAGTCAAGCACCTGCTCATTCCCTTGCAGGTCGAGATGCGAAAAGCCCCACGCCGCAATGCTCGCATGACCGCGATTCATCATGGCAATGACAAATTTCCCCATCTTCCCTTGGGGGTTTCCCATATTGCTGAAAAATTTACGAAGCAGCCCCATGCTGCTCCTCCTTTCTGCGAATGCCACAGCGCCAATACAAAAGTGCCCCGTGCAAAAATGCACGAGGCACTGGATTTTACAACAAAGCCGCACGAAGCTCCTCACCGCTCCGCGCCGAGAGATAGCACGGCGCGATGTCGAGCACCGTCTTGCAGCCCTTCGCGCCCTCAGCGGCGAGGCGGTATGCCGCACGCGCGTATGCAGCAAGGACACATGCCGTGAACTCGGGGTTCGAGTCGAGCTTCAGGCTGAACTCGATCACATGCTTATGCGCATTGTTCTCCCCGTCGCGCCCGAGCGGATGACGAAACCGCCGTGCGCAAGCCCTGCATGACCCTGCTGCAGCTCCTCCTCACTGATGAAGTGCACCGTCGTATCATAGTCCGCGAAATAGTTCGGCATCGTTACGATCGCCTTCTCGACCGCCGCCGCATCTGCGCCCTCCTCGAGCACGACATAGCACTCACGCGTATGCTTCTCGCGCGTCGTGAGCGTCGGATTCGAGCCGCTGCGCACGGCTTCGAGTGCTGCGGGGACAGGCACCGTGTACTGCTTGGCATCCCTCACCCCCGGGATGCGGCGGATCGCATCCGAGTGACCCTGGCTGACGCCGCGCCCCCAGAACGTGTAGTCCGCGCCGTTCGTGAGCACCGCATTCGCATAGACGCGCGCGAGCGAGAACATGCCGGGATCCCAGCCGACCGAAATCACGCCGACGTGCCCTGCCGCCTTTGCCGCTGCATCCACCTCCGCATAGTGCGTCGGGATATTGGCATGCGTATCAAAAGCTGTCCACCACGTTGAAAAGCTTCGCGAACTCCGGCGTCTGCTTCGGCAGATCGGTCGCAGATCCCCCGCAGAGGATGAGCACATCCACCTTGTCCTTCCACTCCGCCGCCTTCGAGGCCGCCACCACCGGCACCTGCGTGCGCGGCTTCACCGACGCGGGATCGCGCCGCGTAAAGACAGCGACCAGCTCCATGTCAGGATTTGCCTCGACGGCATACTCCACGCCGCGTCCGAGATTGCCATAGCCAAGAATACCAATGCGAATCATATTTCCTCCCTTGCCGTCCCCCGACGGCATAGAATCTACAACCAATCAGTAATGCGGGTGTTCCTTCACGTAGTCCACCGGCCGCGACCAATCCACCTGTACGCCCGTATCATTCCACAGACGCGTCAGCGCGAGCGTCAGGCTCTCCTTGTCCGCGAGCGGTGTGATCGTCTCCTGTGTAAAATCCATCAGCGTCTTGTGCGGCACCTCGACCTCATGGTCTTTGGCGAGGAACTCCTCCACCGCCGTGCGCCCCTTTTCATCGGCAAGATGAACCTCCGCACGATGCGCACTGCCGTCGTAATCAATCCAACCGAGAACGTCACCATAACTGATGGCGACGCTGTATGTATCACTCACGCATATCACCTCGTATTCAAATCTTTTGTCCCAGCAAAGGACGCATCTTATTATAGAACGATTCTCTCATACGCGCAACAGAGAGGCAGAAATTTATTCTGGACAGAAATGCGCACGATACATATAATGAGATACCGAATCACCCAGGCGACCTCGACCCCAAGACCGTCAGATCTGTCCTGCGCAGTGCAGGATTAAAGTGAGGAGGCATTCTTATGAATCTGGTCTATCCTGCCGTTTTTTATCCCTGTGAAGTGAACCCCGGCTTCTGTGTCGTTGTCCCCGATCTCCCCGGCTGTGTCAGTGAGGGTGCAAGTCTCTCTGAGGCAATCGCAATGGGCGAGGACGCAGCATCAGGCTGGGTGCTCGGCGAACTGGAGGACGGGAAAACGGCTCCGCCCGCGAGCCGCATTGAGGACATTCACCCCGATCCCGAGATGGGTGAGGGATTCGTCAGTCTCCTCTCCCTCGATATGGATGCCTATGCCGCCAAGTATGGCAGTAAATCCATCCGCAAGAATCTCACCATCCCCGCATGGCTGAACACCTTCGCCGAGCAGAAAAAACTCAACGTCTCCAAGGTGCTTCAGGATGCACTCACCGCACTCTACCAAAAGGAATCGGCAGCACAATAAGGAAAAACGCTCAAATACAACGAGGGCAGTGATACGGATTCGTATCACTGCCCTCGTTTATTGTGTCGATATGGTTTAACGGATTAGGGAAGCACTGATAAATTCGGTACAACCATCTTGACGCATCTTTTTGCCCGCACTTCGGCGGAAAAATCCTCCACAGAGCACCACTCTGCGTCCGGTTTTCCACCTCGTTCGGACGAAAAAAATCTACGCCAATCTGGCAGACCTCATTTTATCAGTGATTCCTTAGAACGCCCAGTGCATCTGGACACCGCCGGAGATGCCCCGACGCTTGCCCGTCATACCCATCAGCTGGATGCCGTACGTTGCACGTCCGTTCTGCGGGGTAAAGCGATAGCCCAGCTCGAGGATGCCCGTGCCACCCGTGAGGCTCGGGCTCGGCGTATGGTAGCCCCTCAAAGGAGGCTGCAATATCGTTGCCGAACTCGTACTCATAGGCAAGCCCTGTGTAGAACGATGCGTCGCCCTTCTTCGAGGTGTAGCGCGTACCGAAGCGGATGCGATGCGAATCTGCTGCGTCAAAGTCATAGACCTCGCCCGTCGAGAGCTTCGCCGTATCGCCGCCCTGATGCGTGAAGAAGTACTTTGCGTACGTCTCAATCGTATTGCCGTTCTTCAGCTGCTTCTCCTGACCGACACCGAGATGTCCGGCGTAGTAGGTACTGCTGCTGTCGTACGTCGTATGCGTATTGTCGATGGTGCCAGCATAGTCGCTCTTTACGCGGCCGACGCGGACACTGCCCTCAACGTACGCACCGTTTTCGCTCTGCGACTTCGCCATAACGCCCACACCGAGATAGTCCATGTTGCCGCTGCCGTGCAGACCATCATCCAGATAGGAGTCGTACGAGCCCTTGCCGTACTCGACGAACGGACCATAGGTGAGCGTATTGCGTCCCGCCACACGCTGCTTTGCAAAGCCAAGGTTGAGCCCCCAGCCCTTTGCATCGACGTGCGAACCGGAGTTGAGGCGCATGGACGAGACATTCTGCACCGCCCACATACGGTACTCCTTCGGTGCGCCGTCGACACGGGCGCGTCCTGCCTGCGACTCGGAGGCAGGCGTTGCCGCCACCTCCATCGCCGCCGTCATCGCAGCATCCGTCAGGAGATCGGAGCCGCTGGTCAGGAATGCGAGCGATGCTGCACGCGTCTCAACCAGAGACTTCGTATCGGGGTTGACCGATGCGGATGTGACCGTCGCATAGAGCTCGTTGTTCTTGCCGGAGCCCGCCTCCGCCTCGCGCGTAAGCAGGTCGAAGTTGTAGCGCAGGCTGACCCCCTGCATGCCCGTCGTCTTGTTGACGAGCGGCGTATCCGAGGTGATCGCCACGGCATGTGTCGCGTCGATCGTATTGCCTTCGTACACCTTCATCAGGCTGACCGCGTCGCCGACCTTGAGGCTCGGGCGGTTGCCCGCGAGCTTCACGCCGACATTGACATGGCTGAGATCCTTCGTGGTCGGTGCTCCCGCTGCGGGAGCGGCGGGAGCAGCGACATTATCCAGCGTCAGCATCGTCTCCTGATCTGCCGCCGTCGTTCCCGCAGGGACGTAGAAGTGGAGATTCTGCACACCGACAAAATCATCTGCCTTTGCACCGCGCGCATGAACCGCGAGTGTATTGTTCTTGCCGCTGACGACATCATGTCCTGCCGCATCCTGTGCCATGCCGCCGTAGATTGTGCCGTCAATCACAGCCTTGTAGAGATCAATCGTATTGCTGTCCGTCGCTGCCGTCATGCTCGACGCATCCGCCGCAGCATAGGCTCCGTAGACATCGCCTTTGATTTCTGCCTTATCTCCAATCGTAACGAAGTTGTTGCTCAGGGCAGCGATCTCCGCCGTCGGCGATGCCCCCGTCGCTGCCAGCGTTCCTGCCGTCGTTGCATAGCCGCCGTAGACCGTGCCCTGAACCGTGCCCGAAAGAATCGTGACCTCGTTGTTTGTCGCCGTGGCACCATAGCCGCCGATCATTTTGTCAACAATAATTGTCGCATCCCGCTCTGTGGGCGTCGCTGCATTCATCACGACAGGCGAATTGACATAAACAATATTATGATGGGCATCGCCCGTGCCATCTGTGCGTCCGCCATAGACACTTCCAACATAGTCGACCGCTGCACCGCTGATACCATGAGGATACGATCCGCCGACCGTGCCGCCTGTGATAATCACATGGTTATCTACGACATCCGATGTCGGTGGGGTCGTCCCGGCAGGCAGATTTGTCGAATCAATGTAGCCACCCATGAGGGTCTTTGAGGGTTGCACCCTGCGAGAAACGTACTGTATTACCAGATATAATGCCGGCATTTGCGCCTTTTGCATAGCCGCCATAAACAGAGTACAGCTCTCCTGACGCCACATGATTGGGCAGTTCATCCACATCGACATTAACAATATTGTTCACTGAACCGCCATGAGCACCCGCCGAATAACCGCCGAATGCTTTGAGATCATGCGTACCATGGGCAACGCCTGTGATGTTCAGTATATTGCTCTCGGTTGTCGTGCCGACAGTGATGTCATGCCCGTCCTTGTCCTTCTCCGTATGATCGTAGCCGGAGTAGCCGCCGTATACCTCGGTGGGCGTCTGCGCCTCCGTTCCTTTATGGGTCACCTCATCGTTGCGGAAACGGTTCAGTTCAAGCAGCACCTTGTTTGCCGACCTATCCGTCGAGCTTGCAGCGGATGTGCCATCTGCCGTCATCTTTTTCTCGTAGACGCGGTCGATTTCTGCGATCCCTGCCGTATCTGTATAGTTCGCGAAGGCGAGATCGTTGGGATAGGTGATCGTTGTTCCGCTCGGTACGGCTTCCTGCATCAGTGTGAAGGTATTTCTGCCGTGGATGCCCCCGCCACGCCGGTCAGTCAGCTTAGAGGTATTTGCCTTGACTTTCGTCCAGTCAACCTTCACAGCAGGATTCGATGTTACATTCGAGACTGTACCAAATCCGCCCGTCTCGGTGAGCGTGAGCATCGTATCTTTGTTCTCGAAATTGTCGCCGAGGACAAAGGTATACGAATCGAAATTGCGAACCTTCTTCGCAGATACCCCTCGTCGTCGTGACGGTCAGCTCGTTATCTTTGATCTGGTCGCTGGTGCTGTCAAAGGTCAGCTCCGGTGTTCCTGTTACTGTAGGCGTCACGTCACGGTAGTCCGTCCCGTAGATGGACGCACTTGCAACGTTCATGTCCAACGCGCGGGTCGGCTCCTCCGCGCCAAGCATTACATTATTTCCATTCGAGAGCGTATGCGTTGCCGTAGACGTCGTATCGTACACGGCACGTGCACCTGCGATCGCACCCGTCACCGTGCCGCCGCGCACCTGAACTGGGTTCTTCGTCGCCGCAGCATCCACCTTGTCCACAGCACCGCCGTAGACATCCGTCACCGTACCGCCGTAGATCTCGGCTTTGTTTTCGGTCGCCTCGCCGCCATTCTCCGTGGCAATGCCGCCGTAGACAGTCGTGACGCTGCCGCCGCCAACGATCGCCTTGTTGCTCCGTGCCTTGCCCTTATCGCCCTTAGCGTAGCCGCCATAAAGACCTTCGGACACCGTTCCACCGTAGACAACAGCTTCATTTCCTGCGGCGACACCTGCCGTCTCAACATCATTGCTAACCGTGTACGGTGCTTGTGTATAACCACCGATAACCTTTTTGATCTTTCCTACGACACCGGTCACAGGGGTATTCGTATTTTTTTATAACGACATGGTTGTTCGTCGCATTTGCCAGACCGTTAGTTTTGCCGCCGTATGCCGCCTCAAGATCCTTCTTGACCCCCATCTACCGTGAGCTTATTATTGTTGGTATCATGCTTGTAATAGGAAATACCGCCGAATATCTCATTTCTCTCGCTGGGATCCTGCGTGGTATCATAGTTCCAGACATTGTCCTTGAACTTGGCATACGTCAAGAGCAGTGCCTCAGCCCTCGATACACCTGCCTCTGTCGTCTCATCCAACGTGTCCGGCGAAAGCTCAAGAACATACTCGATGTTCTTATAGCCATCTTGATTCGTCAGATCAACACGCTTATTGGTATTATTGGTGAACCTCAATGGATTCGATGAATCCCCTTGAACAAGGGTAATTTGCCCGCCGGGATTCCCCTTCTCCATGAGTTTCTCTTTATTTTCAATTTTGATCCGGCTGCCGTCAATTGTGCTTCCAAATCCGTCCTGCGTAACCGTCAGCATCTTCGTGCCGTCCGTGATGCCGCGCGCGATATCGAAGCGATAGTTATCAAACCCGCTAACAAGATGCACCGCAACGTTCTTGGCATAGACCTTCAGATCGTTGTTGCCGGAAGATGTTGTTGCGTTATGTAGGTCTGCTCCGTAAAGATTCGCATCGGAGAAGTCAGTCGTCGCTGTAGCCGTCAAATCACGATGGTCATCATCACCGAGACTGATATAGTTCCCCTGTGCCGTGCCGTTTCCTGTCGTTTTTGCCACGTAGACATTGGCATGTAAAATGCCGCCCGTGAGCGTTACGCTGTTGCCTGTGACGAGTCCATCTGCTGTCTGAGCACCCGTGATTGTGCCACGCGTCGTAGCTGTGCCAATTGCTCCGCCCGAAATCGTGACGTTGCTGTTTGTGATTTTACCTGTTGCGCTGTCCGCACCAACAATATTTATGGCTGAGCCGTTACGCATGAACACTTCATTTTGATCTGCAATACCGCTTGCAGACCTTGCTCCATAGACCGTTCCCGTTACGGTACCACCCTCGACAAAGGACTTATTCTCTGAGAGTGACGCATTCCCTGTGGCATATCCACCGTAAGCATCTACCACTGTACCGCCGCTCAGGAAGACACGGTTATCCTCTACCGTTCCATTTCCGACAGTATAACCGCCATAGGCATTCTGAACCTTTCCACCGCTGATACTCACACCATTGTGCTTCACATCACCTGCATTTGCAGATTTTCGTAATTGCACCGCCGTAAGCATTCGTCAATGTCTCATGGTTCGGGGTGGGTGTAGTCTTGTCATCCGTATTCCTAATATAAAGAGCATTCTCCAGAACACTGCCCGCGAGTCCTGCAACCTCACCACCGTAAGCGGCATCCAATCCACCAGTTGGGGAGATGTGACACGGTCAGTCTGTTATTGGTCACATGGTAGATCTTGTCCTTCTCAGCGGGACTGAATTCAGAATAGCCGCCGCGCACAACATTACCATCGACATTTTCCCCGTCATAAAAAGCCTTGGCATTCTGGACACGGTTGACCGCCGCCGTCACCTTCGCAACCGAAACAGCCCCGTTCGCCGCAGTGGCAGCGGCAGCATTATCCGTCGCGAGTTTGTACTCAAAGTCGCCGCTCAGACCCGTACGGGTCAGCTGTGAAAGCCGTTTTCGTTATGAATAACCAGATGTTGATTCCCGTCCGACGTCTTGATAAGCGTCAGATCATTCTTGCCATAGTATTTACTGCCGAGGGTCTGTTGGCTTTATCCTGCCACCCTGACACATCGAGCTGAATGTCATTCCACTGCACATTTGCTCCCTGTACCAAAACCATCGGCATCCGCAACGGTCAGCATGGACGCATCTCTCGTCACGCCCTGATTGAGGTTGAACTTATACTTCTCGAAGTTGCGTACCCTTATCGACGGTGACATTCTTTGCGTTGACGGTGAGCGTATTTTCCTTGATGCGCTCGTCGTCGTCACTTCCTGCAATCACACCAACCGTATCGTAACGGAGCCCCAGATTTCAGTGTGATCCAGATGTGCCGTATACACACCCTCCTCCGAGCCGAGGATGATCTTATTCGCATTCGATTTTGTAGAGTTCGTTCCCGTTTCGCCGCCGACAATCCTGCTGCCCGCTCCAAAGGTACCGCCCGTAACGGTGACGGTATTATCGTTGACCGTCGAGCCGTTCTTGCCGATACCACCGTTGACGATCGTCAGATTGCCACCCGAAATTTTAACTTCGTTGCCGGTGACAACAGCATTATCGCCGCCCGCACCGCCATTAACCTGACCGTCAATCGTGCTGCCTGAGATCGATACTATGTTATGATTGACACTGGAATACGTACCGCCGATACCGCCGGTCACATTGCCCTTAACCTTACCGCCCATGACAGTAACCGTATTGCGCTGTGCACCATGTGTGGCAGTACCGGTTGAGGTGCTCTCTGCGCCGATCAGCTCATTGACCACGCCGCCATTAAACTTGACGCTGTTGCCTTCGACTGTCCCTGCCGCCTGCGCACCGTAGACACGACCATAGCCCGCATCGACGGCCTTGATGCTTTCGATGATAATATCGTTCCCGTATGCGTCATTCGCGATACCACCGACGACGTCCTTGCCAATGACAGGATGCTCCATCGGTGTGGTATGATCTGCCGGATCACCGCCTGCCGCACCGATGGTGAGTTTATTGCCGTTGGTTTCCCCATATTGACGCCGTCCGCATACGGCGTTGTCGTATCCGCCGGAATGGTCAAATCATTCGCATACGCCGTCGATGCGTCGAGCATGAGCCCGCTTCCTGCGGAGAGGCCGAGCGCTACATAGAGCGCCAGTCTCTGCCGATCCTTCAATCCTGTCATCACAGTTCCTCCTCATCAAAAACACTTCGACCGACATAGTAAACGCATGTTCCGTTACTTTCGTCTAGGGTCGGACTAAGTCCACTCCCTTAACTTTGAATTATACACCGAGTATTTTTATATAGCAAGGTATTTCCTAACTGTCGTCTTGTTATTGTATATTTATTCTTAATCTTCGACACTATGTTCGCAATAGTATTCTTTAGGAATCGCTGATAAAAATGAAGTCCGTCAGATTGGCGTAGATTTTTCGTCCGATTGAGGAGGCAAGCCGGACGCATAGCGAGGGCTATGTGGAGGATTTGCCGACAAAAAGCAGGGCAAAAAAAGATGCGCTAAGATGGCGGTGCTGAATTTATCAGTGCTTCCTTTTCCTATCGACAACGACAGCGCAGATGGTTATAATGAAAAAGAATCATGGTCTCAGAAAGAGAGGTTCTCTGTGGAGTTCAACGAAAAAGTTCACGTTGGTGCAACACATGAGGTACACGGTGCGGTCACAGAGGAGAATACAGCGGCGACGGTCGGGAGCGGCTCGCTCGCGGTCTATGCAACGCCCGCAATGGCGGCGCTGATGGAGCGTGCGGCGGCGGAGCTGTGTGCGGCGGGATGCCCCGAGGGGTGGACGACGGTCGGCACCGAGATCGCGATCCAGCACAAGGCAGCGACCCCCGTGGGGCTTGACGTGCGCGCTGTCGCCGAGGTGACGGCGGTGGACGGACGCGCCGTCACGCTGAAGGTCACGGCGTACGATGCACGCGAGGAGATCGGCGCAGGAACGCACACGCGCTTTGCCGTTGCCGTCCAGAAGTTTATGGCAAAGGCAGAGGGGAAGAAATAACAGAAAAATCTCCGCTTTGGACAACAGCCACAGCGGAGATTTTTTCTTTATTGTAATACTATTTATCCGATACCGTAGCGACGTAAGAGTCGATGTGCCTCCTCCTCTGTGATCTGTCGATCTGCATAGCACTGATGTACCCCCGCCTCAAACGCATCAAGATAGGGATAAAAGTAGGCATCATTTCCACTGTCATAGTATTCCTGCAAGACTTCTACATCACGAAGCAGATAGCGGGGTAGATGTTCCGGCAAAGAAATCGTGTCGTCAATGTACATGCCCATCTTCCCCTTCGTGATCTGTTCATATACAGGAACGAGTGATTCATGCAGGCGCAGCGAGAGAATACGATGCAGGAAATCTCTCTGCACAGACGTAAGTACCGGCACCTCGTCGATCAATGCATGGATCGCTGCATCGTGCATCTGCATCTTCGGCACGAGAAGAGCAACAGCACGCGAACAGTCCTCGTTGCGCATCTCTGCAATATATTGGAATGGATTGATTCTTTTCCCGTTCTGTTCAAAGATGTTGACGACACCACGATATGCCTGCGCACGCATTTTTGACATATCGTCCAAAATCGGCCGAATCCGTGCTTCATCCCATTTGTTGTTCAGACAGGCACCATTATCGTAGACAGGCGCTAATTCGATCCGTCCATCATAGCGGGAGATCACACCCCAGTTTCCATTGTTGCGATCCATGTTACCGATGTAAGCATCGACGACAAACATCTGCCAGAAGCGCTCTTTGACGCCCGGTACTCTGCGAAGCAGAGGATGCTCATCAATGACCCGCAGGATGTCACACAGCTCGACACCGCTCCCACTCGTCTCACTGCCGCTGATTTCCCCTCCCGGCGATTCAAATGTTGTTTTTATTTCACGAAACTCAAAGAGACGATCCCTGACCAAGAAAAATCCCGACACGCAACGACAGTTTTTCCTCGACGCATTCCGAGCAAAGTTTCATGTACAGGGAGATCAAAAAGCTCGTAGATGTGCGACCCCAAATACTCAGAAATCGGCGATGTCGAATAGCTCATCGCGACGTTGTTAAAGTGGCGTTCTTTGAGGTTCTGCGGATATTTCAGGATATAGTTTGCACCATGGTAGAAAATTCCAATTTTTTTGCTCCGGAGAGCCCGCCGTACATACGATCATTCTGTTCATAACGATCAAAGTCAATGTACTCCATTCGTGACACCCCCTTTCCTTTTTCACATCTCCTGCCCGTAGATGGTGCGAATCTCGTCCGTGTAGTGCCCCTCTGCGTCGCGGACGATGAGCACCGGCTCGTGGCGCAGTCCTGCGGGCGATGCGCCGCGCACCGCCTCCATGAGGAGGAGGTTCGGCGGGCGGTCGGCGCGCGGCTGTACCATGCGCAGACGCTTCATGGCAAGCCCTGCCGCATGGAGCGCGGGGATGATCTCGCCGAGCCGCTCGGGGAGGTGTACCATCGCCAGTCTGCCGCCATGGCGCAGGGCAAACGCCGCCGCACGGATGACGTCGGCGAGGGTCGCCGTGAGCTCATGCCGTGCCGCCGCACGCGCGCCCATGCTGAGTGCGCCGCGCCCGACGGGGCGGTAGGGTGGATTCGCAAAGACGACATCGTATGCCGCATACGAAAAAAGAGTGCGGCAGGGTCGCGATAGTCGCCCTCCCGCACGGTGATTTTCTCCGTGAGTCCGTTTAGTTCCGCATTGCGTGCGGCGAGCTCCGCCTGTACGGGGTCGATCTCGACCGCCGTCACTGCCGCTGCATGGTCGGCGATGAGGTGGGATGATGCCCGTTCCCGTGCCGAGGTCGAGTACGCGCTCGCGCCCCGTGAGTGTCGGAAAGTGTGCGAGAAGGACGGCGTCCATGGAGAAGCAGAACCGATCCGTGCGTTGGATGATGCGCCGTCCGCCCGTACAGAGATCGTCCAGCCGCTCCTGCGGATGGTGCAGCTCACTCATCCGAGAAGGTGTTCGGGCGAGACGAACGCTGCTGCGGGCGGGAACGACGTCCGCTCTGCGGCCGCCGCTTTCCGCCCTCTCCCTTCGCCGATGGACGCGGCGGGCGGTCACTGCGCTCTCCGCGTTCGCCGCGCTCACGGCGGCGATTTGCCGGACGCTGCCTGCGCTCTCCGCGCTCACGCGGCGGGCGTTCTACGCATGCGGCGGGCATGAGGGCGCATCGTGCCCTCGTCATCCTCCCTCCACGCGGACGATGTCCTCCCATGCGGAGACGAGTGTCTTTCCGTCGTCGAGGAGGATGGTCGCCGTCCGCCGCTGCTCATGCACCGAGACGACACGTCCCTCGCCCTCGTCAGCGACGACACGGTCGTTCTGCGCGGGGACATACTCCTCTTTCTTTTTCATGCGCATACAGCCGCCGCAGCCGTAGCCCTCGCCTCGTATTTCAGGCAGCACATGAGCCGTCCGCAGATCCCGAGATCTTCGTCGGGTTGAGGAGAGGTTCTGCTCCTTCGCCATGCGGATGGAGACGGGCACGAAGTCGTCAAGGAAGGTGGCACAGCAGAGCGGTCGCCCACAGCAGCCCATGCCGCCCATCATCTTTGCCTCGTCGCGCACGCCGATCTGGCGCAGCTCGATGCGCGTGCGGAAGACGCTCGCCAGTTCGCGCACGAGCTGACGGAAGTCCACACGTCCGTCCGCCGTGAAGTAAAAGAGCATCTTGGAGAGGTCAAAGGTCAGCTCGACGCTCACGAGTTTCATCTTGAGGCCGAGCTGCCGAATCTTCTCCTCACAGACCGTACGCGCCTCGATCTCACGCGCACGGTTCTCCTCGACGCGGGCGCGGTCGGAGGCATCGGCGCGGCGATGTACGACACGCAGATGCGGTGGGACTGCCTCATCGGGGA
>BNJV01001619.1_pt1 | contig 58542 bp, 64 predicted proteins | sample 8540591 | NCBI WGS metagenome assembly BNJV01 (sample SAMD00202457, study PRJDB9452) | human saliva metagenome | host: Homo sapiens | reverse complement strand
AGAAGACTTTGTCCGAGTTGATTTATTTGATCCTTATAAATAGATCTTATGAAAAATATGATCTAAGCTCGCTCAGGATGATAACTTACGGCACTGAGACTATGCTCTGAAGGTCTTTTTAAACAGACTTAAGGCAGTCTTTTTCAAAAAGTGAGATTTTTCACAAACATTTGGGTACAAGCGAAAGCAGGATAGCAGCAACATCATCAAAGTCTTCTAACTCTACTTTTATGAAAATAGACGATGAAAATGTAGAGTATAAGATCGTAGATAATGAGCTGTGGCTAAGAAGAAGACGCAAATTTTGGGGCTCATCTAAATAGGTCAATGGAGAGCTTTACTAATGATGGCTGGTTTAAAACTGGTGACTTGGTAGAGCTTGATAATGAAGGTTTTATAAAGATAATTGGCAGAAATAAAGAGATCATAAACGTTGGCGGACAAAAAGGGTTTTACCAAGTGAGGTTGAGTCTGTGCTACTTGGCATGGATGAGATCGAGGATTGCTTGGTTTATGGTGAGCAAAATGCGATCACTGGACAAAGTGTCTCTTGTGACGTAGTTTTTAAAGCATGGTATTGATGATAGTGGATTTAAGATTTTTAGTTAGGAAAATTTCTGTAAGGATAAGCTAGATAATTTTAAAATCCCAACAAGGGTTAATGTCGTGCAAAAACTGAATTTACGAGAGATTTAAGAAAAGTAGGATAAAAGGCTGCTGAATTTTATCCGCTTAGCTTAAGAAATTACTTTGAGCTCTTTGGTAGCGCATAAATAACAGTTTCTTCTTGTGTGCAGTCGTAATGACGCATAAAAAGTTCATACCTGGAACCCATAGTTTTTAGCAGTAAAGGTAGATCCCGAAAGGTCACTCAATTTATGATAGATACAAATGGCAAGTTTTGGTTTATGTTTAATGATATCATCCATAACGCCAAGTAGTGCGTATGTTTCAAAAGTTTGAACGTCCATTTTTATATAAGTTGGAGCTTGATCTATTACGTCACTTATGGCAGCTACTTTGACCTCTTCACCCTCGCCACCATCTGCGCTTTCTTGCAATGTAGAGCATGCATCGTTACTTCTTATATAAAAAGCTTTTAGTTTTTATAATAAACCCAGCATCTATAGCTTTTATCTTATCTTTTTGTTCAAGTGTATTTATATATTCAGTCGTACTTATAGTTTTTGCCATCTGGCTCAAAAACTATAATTTGCTTTTAAACTTTACTCATTTACAGCCTTTTTATAAAAGCCTCTATCGTATCTCCAGTATAGCCACCGCAATCAACAAAAACTTTCATCACTACCGTAACTACATCATCGAAGTATTGCTTTTTAAGATCATCTTTTACATCTAAAAGATAGTGATAGTCTTCAGTGAGCTTAAAACTTTAATGCAGCCTTATAAACTTCTTTTGACTTTTTCGTCACTAAGTAGATTATAAAGCGCAACGATACGTGAAATTTCTGGAGTGGTAAAAGACGTGATTTAGCTCATTAAGGTCGTATTCTCTAAAGTCGTTTTAGTGTTTTTATTCATTACACCATCTGATATTAGGTTTTTGCCAAGGCTTCTCATGCTGTAGTAGGTGTTTTCAAAACCCGCCATCATAAAGGATATGTCGGCATATGAGCAAATACTTCACTATTTATGAAAAATGACTGTGTTTTCTGGGTCTTTATAAAAACTTCTTTTGATAATAACTTTGCTTTATCTTTGTGTTTATTATATCTTTTGTAAATCTATGTAGTTATAGTCTTTCATAATTTGCAAAAATCCCATCGCCACTTTCTCTCTCAGCTACCCAATCATATACGCCATATATATCTACATCATATGTTAGCTTTAAAATTTAGGGAAGCACTTTTGAGATAATAACCAGTGCCAAGAACTATGAGCTTTTTATTTTTACAAAGCTCTTTAAATCGTTTAATCTTCTCTTTTTCATAAATATGGTTAAACTCACCATCTTGCGTCCCAAAAAGCGCATTAACTAGTCCTTTAAAAATCGGCATCTTTTATGTTCATTTTTCACTCCTTTATTAGTAATTCTTAATTTATTTCTATCTATCTTTCCATTTACGTTTAATGGCATTTCATCAAGTGCTATAAATCGTGTTGGTAGTATATTTTTGGTAAAATCTTGCCTAAAATATAGCAGTATTTTCCTTTTGTGAAATAGCAAATTGTAGAAGTATAAATTAATATAATAGCATCATCATATAATGCGCATGCACTGTCTATGCCATTAAGAGATAGTGCAGCCGTCTCTATCTCACCAAGTTCTATACGGTATCCCATATGTTTGATTTGAAAAATCTTTACGTCCTTTATACATTAGCTCGCCTAGATCATTATAGTAGGCTAGATCGCCAGTGCGATAAATTTGCTCGGGTATTCTAGGTTTAAAGTGATTTTGTGTAAAAAGCACTATGGTTTTTGCTGGGCCATTATAATAACCCAGTGCTAAGTTACCACCTTTTATGCAAAATTCTCTCGACAACATGTGTTATTAGCTTGTCGTTTTTCGTCTAAAAATCAACACTTCTGTATTTTCGCAAGGCTTTCCTGATAGGCAGATCTCAGTGTCACTCAATCCTCTATCTACATTATAATAGGTGCAAACCACGCCTACTTCTGTGGCTCCACCTCAGATGACGCACACAGCATCTGGTAAATACTTTTGCCAATACATTAGATGCTTTGTTGGCATTAGTTCGCCGCCGCAAATTATTGTTTTTATGCAAAGCTTTCTATCTTTTTAAGATCTAGCTTTTTGCTATATTTGAAAGCATTGAAGGAAACCTCAAAAATATGTAATTTACGTTTTGAGACTCCCAAAAACTCGACTAATTTAATGGGAAAGGTAACATAACTGTTCGCCAACCAAAAATAAGCGTCGCACCTGACAGCCATAGTTACATACAAATATCTGATGTTGATATATCAAAAACAAGTGTATTGATTTGCTATGATTAAATTTTTTCGTCTAATTTATACTCTTACAATCCAATCAATATAATCTATAATTGATCTATGTGGCAACGTTACGCCCTTTGAACGCCCGCTGAGCCTGAAGTATTTAAGATATAAATTCGATTAGTACCGCATCGTATTTTCTAATTTGTTGTATCGAATTTATCTTTGGCATTTAAGTCCATCTCATCAAAGATTATTAACGATGTTTAAACTTAGAAATTTTCGCGTGTTTTGCATCGGTGACAATAAACTCGCTTTTAAATTTTATGATCGCTCAAGTCTAGGTGTAGGATTTTTGACATCTAGTGGCACATAAAACAAACTGTTATGAAAGCATCCCCAAAAAGACTTTATAGCATTTATGCTTTTCTGGCAAAAACGCCAATAGGGTCTTATTTAACTATATTTAAGCTTTGCAATGTGTAGACTGCCTATTCTGTACTTTTAGCTCACTAAAATTCTATACTTTCTTTTTCATCTTTTATCGCCGTTTTGAGAGGAAAATGAAGCCGAATTTTGTAAGTAGAGAGTATATTTCGCATTTTCACCTTGTTTGTAGTAAGAAATTTTCAGTTTAATTTTATTATATCTTAGTTAAAATCAAACTAAAACTTTTAAGGAGAATTTTCAAGATGGATACAATGCAAAGATGGAACTTATTGTTGAGCTTTTTAGAACTTGAAGTTGGTGATTTTACGCCTGAGACAAAAGCTTGAAGAGCTTGAAGAGTGGGACTCTTTAGCAGCCATCTCTTATGTCGTAATGATGGATGAACATTTGTGTAAATAGCAACCAAATGATGCAAGAATGTGAAAACAGTTCAAGATATATTAGATAGTATGAAATAATGGCTTTGATCATATAAAAATGTAGTACTTTTGGCTGTTTGTTGTGCTGCGCCAGAAGATAAGCTTATGATAGATGACTTTTATCAAAAGATTTGATAAAGAGAGAGTGATAGATTTGTAAGTGATACTGGTATTGCTGGGGTAATTTTATAGTAAAAACACAAGACTATAACGTCTGATCTCTGTTTTGCTGCAGCTGAAGAGATAATAAGATATATCAAGAGATGAGACAGATGTTTTATCTAGTGACGCAAAGCCCTGATTACAATGTACCAGCTACTGGCAATAACTTTAATATAGACTAGGCTATCTCAAGAGTGTATAGCTTATGACATAATTTGGGTTGTTCGTTATTCCATGGCTTACATACGGTGGCATCAATGCTCAAAGTGGATATTTAAAAAGGTTATATTACTAGCAGGAGAGTAACTGAACCTCTAGTGTTGTACTGAATACGCGAAAATATGCCTAGTGTATTTGGTGACTTAAACGACTCTCTTTTTGAGCACTGTAGCGCGACTTTGATCGAATATGATGAAGGAAATGAGGTACAAGATTTGCTTGCAAACTATGGGAGCAAGGATTTAGGGCTATAGGGGCTCGCTATGAACCAGATATGCATACGCAGGAGCATCCGTAATTTGATTTCTTCGCATATGGATGGGTTAGCTGTAGTCTTTTAGCATAACCAAGGTTCCAAAGCTATTTAAGTCTGAAAAATATTCAAGCATCTATAGATTATAGACTCTGTGTTATTGCATCAGTTAATAAGTCTCATGATCACACGATAGCTATAAAAGCACAAGACAAAATTGCGTTTAAGTCTCGAAAGATATGCTAATACTCATCGGCTAGTTCCTAATGCCAGGTGCGACTATTACGGTGACAAAGATAAAGATGAAAGCATTAAAGTGCTATAATGTCTGGTATGTCGGGTTATCGCTAGGTGTTGCAGATACATATCAATCCAAAAGACATTTTGCCTATTATCCAAATGTATCACATGGATGAGGGTAGATCAAAAGTGCTTGAAGCCAATGATAAATCTAAAAATATACTAAATAATTGGCTGTGGTGCTTATAGGGCAGCAGCGGCTGAAATTTTAAAATGAGCTAGGTGAAAAGGTTATAGTGATAAAGATGAGCTTGTTTTAGATGTACTTTTATCAATTTAGGACAAACGACAACACCATAAAGTAGTTTTTGGATGTAAGACAAGTAGATCAAATATTTATAGTTGTTAGTGTTGATACCTAAAGCTAGATGGGCTGGTTTTATGCTGTAGATAGTAATTTAACTGCATCTTTAATGGATACTTCGTTAGAACTTTGCAAAATGTTATGATGGTACCTTTTGCTTTTATTGAGGTGATTAAGGCTATTGGCGAAGAAGTTTATAACCCAAATAGTAGCATAGTGGCAGTTTCAAACTATGCATCACTAGGGGCTGATAAAGGGCAACAGCCTCACGGCGCATCAAAAGCGGGTTATGGATAACAGTATGCCTCGGATCGCGAAAAGGGCTACCACAAAGGCATAAGAATAAATTCATACGACCAGCTATAGTGCAAAGTGACAAGCAACTTAGCGAGCGAGAAAAAGAACTAGCGTTATGATGCAAACTCCGGGTCCGATAGACCTGTATTTTAGCCCAGCAGATAGCTTTTTACCAGTGATGCTCAGTGGCGTTTATGGCAGACATTTTGATGTTAGGGGCTATCTGGTAGCGATGAATTTTAAAAACATTTAGTAACTGGAGCAAGCTCTGGCATAGGCAGGCAAATAGCGATACAGCTAAGCGAACTTGGAGCAATTGTGGTGCTGAGGCGCGATGAAGCCAGATTAAGTGAGAGTTTGAATTTTAATGGCTAATCCATCAGTGCATAAGGCATTTGTATATGACCCTGCAAAAACATAGATGACATCACGAATTTGGTTAAAAGACACTTTAGCTGATGGCGTCAAAAATTTGACGGCTTAGTTCATGCTGCAGGCGTTCCAGCCATTTACCCTATTAAAGTTTTAGACTACGAAGTATTTGAAAAAGCTTTTAAAAATAAATGCCTATTCTTTTATTGAGCTAATAAAGCAAATTTTAAAAACAAAATTCAAAATGATAATGTAAGCGTATTTATATCGTCTGTTTTAACTAAAACCGCTAATAAAGGACAACTTCCTTATATTGTTAGCAAAGGGGCTTTCAATGTTGCAGCAAAATCAATCAGCAATGAATTATCTAAGAGAAATTTCTAGGTTAAATACCATAATAACTGGTGCTGTAATGACTAAGATGGTAAAAGAAACCGACGCTTATCGCATGCTTAGAGATGAAATACAAATACTACCGGATAGTTTTAAAACATTTTATCTGCCGATGAGGTAGCAAACATATGACAATATTTTTGCTAAGGATAGTGCAAGATATATAATTGGTGAAAATTTATATTTTATGGATGGAGGCTATTTTTAATGAGTATAGAACTATTTTCAGATTTTAAAGCACAAGTTTATACCCTTGATGATGTAACACAAATGCCATGAATGTACCGAGAGCCAATAAAGCTAAAAATACTTTTATATTCATACTGATATCGGATTTGGCAAAACCGATTTTAAAAAGAAAAGATTTTATCACAAAGCTTTTTATGAAAAGTATTCTAAAGACTGGGCGTAAGAACGCTCATTTTTCCAACATATACGTTTAGTTTTTGTAACCGTGGAATTTATGGATATATATCCAAAACACCAATGGGAATGCTAAACGAATATGCTTAGATGTCAAATGGGGCGTTTAGAACACAAAAGATCCACTAATGTCTGTTTGTGTCATAGGTGAAGTGCCTAGTGAATTAAAAATATCTCGTAATTTTCATGTGGTAAAGGAGTGCATTTGAGATAATGGTACAAAAGTGACGAAAATATGTTTTTGTTTTTGGGTGCGAAGCCTACTGAGTGTTTTACTCACTATATTGAGTCAATATACGGTGTACCTTAAGGTATGATAGAGATTTTAGTGGTGAAATAATAGATGAAATGGTGTAAAATCAAAATGACACACATACAAACTTTTGCACCCTTTATGATACGGTAATACCTTACATAGATATGAAGCTGCAAGATAGACTAGAAGCTAAAATATCTTAAAAAGATCGCTGCTAGGCGGAAAAGAACTAATGTTAATAAAAGGTAAAGAGTTCGTTTGATGAGGCAATGGGTTACAAAGGAAGATATAAATGTATTTTAAAAGACCTTATGATCTGTATCCACTTGGCAAAAGCTACTCTTATGGTAGTAGTGTAAAATAAGGATAAAAATGCAAGATAAAATAAGAGAAATTTTAGTAGATATTAGACCTGAATATGATTTTTGGAAGATGAAGATTTTATTGAAGGGTATGTTAGATAGTTTTGATGTTCTTACTTTTAGTGACTGATTTGGAGGACAATTTAATATATAGATGGTGGTGATATATTGCCGCAGTAATTTTCGGCAGTATAAATGCCATAAAAGATCTACTTATTAAAAGTGGTGCTAAAGTCCAATGAAAACCACTTTTATGGTGGTAGTCTCAGGTATGCTGGTTTGTTACCAGAAAATGAATTTTACTTTTGAAGAGGATATGAAATTTAACTCACTCTCTGAAAAGTGTAATTTAAAGTTTAAAAATACTAGTGGGTTATGATCGCCATAGGTTTTTAAAGACGACTCTCATCTATCTCAGATAGCGACTTCAGGTACCAAATTATCTTTTGAAATGGTTTATTAAAAAGAGATGAGATTTCAGCCTTATTGTTGCAACTATAACGCCTGATTTCTTGATGCCATCTACATCAGATCCGATAATGGCCTCAGCAACGTAAATAGTGAAAACTTTTGTATGGATAAACCAACAATGTGCCGGTTTTGTAAATGGTTTATTTGAGGCTTTTATGCTCTTAAATAACGATGATGCTAAAAAGTAGTATTGGATAACTGGCGATGTTTTGTGTAAAAATCCAGATAGAAGTAATACAAGTAGTTATCCTTAGCAGGTGATGCAGTATGCATTACTAGTAGAAAACGATGGCGATAACTCCTCCTCCGTTTATTTTCACTCTGTAGTAAATACAGAAGGCTAGTGATGCTCTTTATCTTCCATCAATGGCCATAGGCGTGTTACCGACGAAGAGAGGGCGTAATGGTAAGCTCTAAAATATGGTGGTTGTGATTGTTTAGAGTGCATCCATATGGATGGGGCAAGCGGTATTTCAATACGTTAGTGCAAGATGTACCAAAATATATAAAATGAAAACCTTGAATTTTCAAGAAAAGATAAAGATGAAATGGCATATTATTTCTTCATCAGCCAACAATGGCGGTAGATAAACCAGCGCAAAAGCTAGGAGTTTCGCTCAAAAGGTTCCAAGTAATGTTGTTACTATAGAACTCAAATAGCTCAACCATCCCTCGCGTGTATGGCGCACATCGCAAAGGATGAGCTTTTGGAGAAAAAACGTCTTGTATGCTAGCTGGATGGTGCAGGATTAAACTATGCAGGCATAGTGATGGAGCATGTAAATTTGATTTTTGCGAGATGGTTGTAACGAAAATTTCTAAAACCATCTACTTTTTAAATTTTATATCTGTATCTCTTTTATATCTCGTAAAGTTTATCAAAAGTTTTCTTGATTTTGTATTTTTACAATGTCATTATCAAACTCAAATAATTCTGTAATATAGTGATATGAATCGCTATTTTGGCTTGATGATATGGTCTTTCCGCCATATCCAACTCTAAACACTCTGTTATTTTCGATCTTTATATCATAAGATATAGTTGATCCCAAGCTTCCAGCACATAAAACATCACAGTTAGCGAAGCACTACTCCACCACCTTCAATTCTATATAGCTCATCTACTAAATAATATCCGACATAAAATGACCCGTCTTCAAGTGAATTTGCTATTACCGCATAGTCTTTATCGTCACATGTTATTAAAAAGGCAAAAAGATATCCTTTTCTAGAAGTTTATGATAGTCAGTTGTGCTGCTTTGGTAGTTATAAGCTCTGCTGAATTTGAAACAGCCCTAATAAAATTCTTGATTGCGATATTTTTAGAATGCTATATTTTTCATGAGATACCCTAAGAAATTTTATGATTCTAGTTCTCATTTTTACCTTTTGATCTTTGCAGTCCATACTGTGTACTCAGTCCTTTGCCAGTCATCTAGTGTCTATATCCTGCACTAAATGACGTGGTAAAATGATAGGAAATACTATCTGTCCAAAAACACATCATCTTTTGACGACGCATCTAATTTGCTCCAATAAAATTGTCCTGCGTCTTGATAGGCTCTTTCTAGATCTTGGCTTCCTGGGTGTACTCTTTCTTTCCAAAACATCTCGCATCTGCCATTGTCTCGTAATTTTAAAATGTTCGCCAGATAGAAAAAGGCACAGATGTGCAAGAAAAAGGCATTTTGCATTTGAGCTAGATAGTTTTTCAAGCCCTAGTCTTAGGTATTTTCATCGATTAGCGGAGCAGTAGCGTAAATGTGCAAAACAATTTATTTTCTCGCCACGATTTTTAAAAATGATGGCGTGCTCTATGACAGCAATTCGCTGTGGTAAAGTCACTGCTTAGCTTTTGGGCGCATAAAGGACACTTGCGCCAAACTTTTGTGCGATGTCTGCTATCTCCATCATCATCTGTTGAAACGATGATCTCTATCAAATAGTTTTACTGATCGCAGCCTCTATGCTATATGCGATCATAGGTCACAAAATGGTTTGATGTTTTTCTAGGTATCCTTTTGCCGCCACCACGTGCTGGGATAATGGCTATCGTTTTTCTTGCATTTTTACCTTATGTTTTTGGCTGATGGCTAACCTAGCAAGTGAAAATTTGGCGATGATAAAATCAAACTAAAACTATGGGGTAAAATATGGTGAAAAATAGCAATGGATACCGATAAAAGTGTCCTTTTTAATCGCCGAACTTCAGCAGCAAACCATTCTGGTAGCCCAGGAGCTTGCTATTGAGACTATTAAGGCAGCAAAAGAGCTGCTGGAGCAGACGCGATAAACTACAAACTTATATACCAAGCTGATAGTCTTACTTTAAATCTCCAAAAATGATGACTTTTATGATAAAAAGGCGGACTTTGGGACGGCTAAGCGACTTCTATATAGCCTTTAAGAAGAAGCTCTGAACTCCAAGAGAGTGGCGCATAAAAACTTTTTCAAGTGGCAGAGGATGAGGGCTGATTGTTTTTCAAGTCCATTTTGTAATAACGATACTGACTTCCGAGCAATTTAACCCACCAGCGCATATAAGATTGCTAGTTTTGAAGCGTGACAGATTATGATTTTGTAGAGCATATAGCCAAAAGGCAAGCCAGTTATCATCTCTACTGGTATAGCCACATGAAGAAGAATAGTGATGTGGTGTAATTTGTAGAGATTGTGGCAATGAAGATATTGCTCTTTTAAAATGCACATCAAGCTATCCAGCACCACTTGAAGATATGAATTTACGCACTATTGCAGATATGAAGGCCAATTTAATGTTACACCCGGTTTTTCAGATCATACCTAGGGATTGTGGTCACAGCAGCTGTTAGCCTAGGGGTGCAAGGATAGTTGAAAAGCACTTTATCCTAAACAAAGAAGTAAAAAGTGTAGATGAGGCATTTAGTCTTGACGAGATGGAATTTAGACAGATGGCAGATGCTGTAAGATACCGAAAACTACTAGGAAGTGTGACCCATGAGTTAGATCAAAAAGCAACATTAAATCGATATGGTGCTCGCTCACTTTATGCAAGCGCAGATATAGGTGAAATTTTTAGTGAGAAAATGTAGGAGTGTGCGTCCGTGATATGGCCTACACCCAAAATTTTTAAAAGAGCTAATCGGAAAAACCAGCAAAAGGATATGTAATTTAGCGAGAGGATAAAAAGGGAGGATTTTTATGAGCAATAAAGATAAAGTTTATAGACTAGAGGATTTTAGAGATTTCTAAAAACAACACACACACACTAGATGAGAAAAAGTAGTGTGTGTATTGAAAGTAACATAACAAATATAGAAAAATCCAATCTTTCAAAAATCTTCAAGCGCTCTTTTCAGCAAGATGAAAGTTTTAGCTGCTAGACTCTGAAGATCGAAGAGGTAAAATATTTTGATGTTTTTGTTGGCAAGATATCATAGATATACTTGATAAAGTAACGAAAACTTTAAAAATATGTTCCATGAAAACCCAGTAAAAGATAGCTTTTTGATTCTCTTGAAAGGCTTGAAAAGCGACAAAAGATATCCCATAATGTACGGTCTTGGGAATGGTGTGCTTTATAAGGCTCTTTATGGACACATATAACTGTTATAGAGCCTGAAATTGATATTATTTTATGCCACGCTCAATGAAGTTGATCTCAAGGAAAGGAACTGCTTTAGTCAAAGATTGATGCTATTTTATTCTGATTTTCAAGTTACACGCAGTTTTATTTTCAATCACTGCCTCCATTCTACATCTTTATGCTAAAACTTATGATCTCTACATACATTCGCCATTTTGCTGAAAGCTATGGTGATGATCATCTTAAGGATAAACTCAAGCTTTTGCTAAAAGAGCCATCTCACAGATGGTAGCAGCTCGCGGAAATAGCATCGATGACATGTCTTATAGGTATCAAGCATCACATACAAAAATATTCCTATTATGCTTGAAAATTACTGGTATACACAGCTTGTTTTTGAAACGTTACGAGCTAAAACAAACAGCTATCATTGTAGCAACTGGACCGAGTTTAGATAAACAGCTTGATACACTTTGGGGTAACGGAAATTTTGGCTACGCTACTAATCATAAGCCTGATGCTTTGCATATCCTATACTAAAAAGCATGGTATTGTGCCTGATTATGTAACATCTATCGAAAGAGTTGAAGCAACTCAACATAACACTCAGCGATAAAAAGATCGGATGAAAATATCTCATTTTAGTAGCTTCATGACGCATTCTCAAACTATAAAAATATCTTACCAAGGCGTCTTGTACTTACTATGAGACCGCAGCAAAGTGAGATTGCTTTTTAATATGAAAAAGTATGGCTATTTGGGCATCGGTCACCAACAGCCAATCAAGCATTTTCAGCTAGCCTATGCCCTGAGGGCATAAAAATATAGTTCTTAGAGGGCAAGACCCTAGCCTTTGCACGAGATGGTAAAAAGTCATGCCATTGTGGCATGCCTTTGCGCAGGCTGATGAGTACTTATATGTAAAGGCTTATGGAGGAGAGGGTGAAGTTAGGACTACCTATATCTGGGATAATTGAAAATCAGTATGAAAAAGATATAGAGCAGTCTTCTAAAGAGGGATATGTCACTTATAACTGCACTGAGGGTGGAGCTAGGATAGAGGGAAGTGTCGAAAAAGTCATTTTTGACACTCATGAATGAGCTTTGTAAAGATAAAATACCTAAAAAGAGCCAAACGTCCCTAAAATTTCTAGAAAAACAAAGAAACAAAGATCTCTTTAAAAAGCATATACTTATATTGCAGTTAAAGCCCAAAAAGAGGCTAAAGAAAAAGATAGAAGAAGTATTTTTGGAGTTGGTACCACAAATAGATGAATTAATATCAAAAGAAGCAGGCGAAGTTAGTGAAAAAGATGTTTTTCAAAGCTTGCTAAGATTACTTCAAAGTTAGATAGACTAAAAACATATCTAAGTGCAAAAACATAAGTTATATATAGACAATATCTTGCAAATGTCTATATTTTTCAAGAGCTTGAACTTGCTAGAAATTTCAGTAGCCCCTAGCGATACAACTATACAAAAAAAGTAAATAAACTACTTGAGTGGGTTGAGATACATAAATATTGGATGTTCTCTGCAGCAGGTGGTCTAAATGCTGATATAGAAGTAACTAAAAAAAGCTCAAAGCCACTTGTTACAGAGCTTAAAAAGAAAGTTAATAACTAAAAATGAGATAGGAAATGCAAAAGAGACTTTCAAACTAAGCATATAGATAAATTTGCAAGCAGAAATTTACTTGGTACTTATCACAACTGATTTGCTTCTACAAATGTTATTAATATTTCAAATTGAAAATACAAACACTTTAAGAAACTAATTAAAACCAACAAATGTAAATTTAACTTTTTATTTTTGGATTAGAAAACCCCAAAGACAAGCTTTGGGGCTGGGGGTTTGCGTATTGTAAAAGACACACATTAAGGCTTTGCTACTGCAACAAAGCCCTATTTAAAACTTAATTTAACTAGCTACGTTATTGTAGAAGTTTCATTACGTTTTTGATGAAACTTCACCAGCTCCTACTATTGTAGTAGCTTCATTACGTTTTGTTGAACGCTGTTTGCTTTGACTCATAGCATAAGCACCTGATTGAGCTAGGATGTTATGTTTTGAGAAGTTAGCAGACTCGCTAGCAAAATCTACGTCCCTGATTTGTGATTCTGCTGATTTTTACGTTAACTTGAGTTACAGTGATGTTATTAACTGTAGCTTTGAAGTTGGTTTTGAACTGAACCAAGGTCTGAAAACGAACTTGATCAAGTGTTTTTGAGCTGACTCTAGCGATACTCTATAACAGCCATCGCACCACGAAGTGTCATAACACCCTGCAGATTGATTTGATGTCATAGCAGCTTTTGCTCATTCTTTGAAGCCCATAGCAGCAGCTACTTTTTATCTATCTGACCTCTAACATCTCTTAGTGAAACAGAAGCCTCTGAACCACCATTAGCTGATAAGAAGGCTTTAGAAAGCCTCATCACCGCCTTTACTTTGCAAGCTTGATATCACGACCGTCAAGGCGAACTAGATTTATTCTGCCTCATAAGCTTCTTTGTCTTTAGCACCTATAACTTTTCGATATTAGTGCCTGCAAAGCTCATTGCACGACCGTCACGGCTTGTTAGAACCATTCTACCTTCAGTATTTACTGACGCCTCAACGCCCTGTTTGATCTTTTGACGGCATTGATAGCATTCACTAATGCACCATTTTTATCATTTTGCTTTTTACATCAAGATCGCCTATTATTACACCATTGATTTTAAAGTCTTTGATAGATGCACCAACAATTGCAGTTGACATGATTCTAGTTACGTCAAATGTAGCTCTAACACCAGTTTTTATCAGCAACTTTTTATTGATGTTCTCAGCTAAGCACCAAGACCATTACCAAGACCAGTTGAGATAACTGCGCTAGCTACTTTTAACATCATTTACGCCATCAACATTTTTAAATGTTAATGTAACTTTTTCCATCTTTTCAAAAAGACCTGAACTTTCAAAAAACGTGTAAGACCGATCTTGTCAGATGTAGTCGCACCAATACTTGCTTTTAACAGTTTGGTTTTGAATAAGCACCTATTTGGAACTCTTTATTAGAGAATGTTCCGTTTAGTAGTTGCTGACCGTTAAATGAAGTAGTGTTACCGATATTGTCAAGCTTCTTCCATTAGACGAACGATATCAGCTTGCAATGCTTGGCGTGATTGAGTTGTTTGACCGTCTTGAGCTGATTGAGTAGCTTTAGTCTTGATAGTGTCAAGAACTTTTTAACTGCTCGTCCATAGCTTTGTCGGCAACTTGAATGATACCAATAGCATCATTACCATTTGCAATAGCTTTGACCTAGAGCTGAAGCTTGGCTTTAAGCCATCTGCGATAGATAGACCTGAAGCGTCATCTGCAGCTGTTTGAATTCGAAGACCAGAACTAAGTTTGTTAAGTGACCTAGATAGGTCAACGTTGTTGCTAACTGCGTTAGCGTGTGTGTTAAGTGCGTTTACGTTTGTGTTAATACGAAAACTCATTGTAAATCCTTTTATGTTTTAAGTTACGACTTCATGTCGCACGAAAACTATATCGATTAATTTTTAAAAAGTTTAGAGCTATACATAAAGTAATTTTTTATAAAAACAAAAATCGCGCTCCACCTAAGAAAATTTTCGCACGTTACACTCTAAAAATTATTTCTGCTACAATTACGCCAAAAATCCAAAGGCTATATATAAATGAAAAAGCTTTAATCATCGTGAATCTCCGCAAAAGCAAAGACTATCAAAAGACTTTTCTTTAGACAAAAGCTACAACGTCATCGCCTCAAAAGGCTATTATCAGAGACCTGCCAAAACGAGCTTTTGGCATCAAGATGAAGTGATGATAAATTTACCCCAGAGTATCGCATCAGCAGCGATCACTCCGCCATCGTAAAAAGAGATAAAAGAGCTTGCCAAGGGTGCAGATGAAATTTACTCGCGACCGATGAGGATAGAGGAGGGTGAGGCGATCGCGTTTCACATCGCAAATGCCATCGGCAAGGAGCCAACCAGCCTGCCTCTGCATCGTCTTTCACGAGATCACCAAAAGCGCCATACAAAAACGCTCTAAAAGCCCAAGACACGTCGATATGAACAGCGTCAATGCCCAGCAAACAAGGCGCTTACTTGACCGCATCGTTGGCTACAAGCTAAGCCCGCTTTAAATTTGAAAGATACAAAAGGCTTAAGCGCTGGCAGGGTGCAAAAGTGCGGCACTAAAGATAATAGTCGATCGCGAGCGTGAAATCCGTGCGTTTAAACCGGCTGAATACTACACCATTGACACCGTTTTTAAAAAGACCTAGACGCTGAGCTAGTAAAATTTGAAAAACCAAAAGATCGAAAAAGCTCACTATCCAAAAATCCAGACCGCGCAAAATATATCATTGGTAAGTTTACAAAATGAGAAATGAGCGTCCGTGAGATCGAGAGCAAGGATAGAAAGATCCAGCCAAGTCCGCCATTTATGACTTCAACCCTTCAACAAAGTGCGAGTAACCGCCTTGGCTTTAGTCCCTAAAAGACGATGATGATCGCGCAAAGCCTCCCATGAGGGCGTGCAAACAAACGAGGGCTTCATGGGTGCGATCACATATATGAGAACGGGACAGCTTAATATGAGCCAAAGAGGCCGTCGCAGCCGCTAGGAGAGCACATCCTTCAAAAACTACGGCAAAGAGTACTCTTCCAGCCAAAGCGATAAACTACACGACAAGCTCAAAAAGGCGCGCAAGAAGCCCACGAAGCGATCCGCCCTACAAACTCGAAACTTTACACCGCAAATCGCGGCTACTCTAGAAAAAGACGCACTCAAGCTCTCCACACACTCATCTACAATAGATTTTTAGCTTGCCAAATGAGCGCATGTGTGAGCCAAACGCAAATGTCTATGTCGCAAGCGAAAAAGGCGAGTTTAAGATAAGTGGCAGAAAAGGTGCTATTTGACGGCTTTTACAAGGTTTATGGCGAGCTTGATAAGGATGTACTTGCCAATGTAAAAAGGGCGACGAGGATGAGTTTGCAAAGCATAAAAAGCACGCAAAACTTCACCGAGCCACCAGCCGGTACTCTGAAGCTGGCCTTGTTAAAAAGCTAGAGAGTCTAGGCATCGGTCGCCCAAGCACCCTACGCACCGACCATCTCGCTGCTAACCTCAAGAGACTACGTGGAGGATCGAGAAAAAGCAGCTCATACCAAATGAGATAGCATTTAGCATGATAGGGCGTTTTGGAGAGCACTTTAGCAATATCGTCGATAGCGGAATTACCTCACATCTTGAAGAAAAGCCTCGATGAGATCGCACTTGACAAGGCTGATCTGGCAAAAAGGTGCTAAGCGACTTTTACTATCCATTTATGGAAAGAATTAGCGCTGGCAAAACTGGCATAAAAAGCCTAAAAACAGCCACTCCGATCGGCGAGAAGTGCCCAGAGTGTGAAGCGAGCTAGTGCTTAGAAAGGGCAGATACGGCGAGTTTATCGCTTGTTCACCCTTCCCAAAAATGCAAATACTCAAGAAACGTCGCAAAGATAATGAAAAGAGCGCAGAAACTGGCTCTACAACGGCAGCTAAGCTTTCAAAACGCGAAGCTTAAAAAGCTTGACGTGCCATGTCCAAAAATGTGGCGGCGAGATCGTCGGGAGATTTAGTAGACGCGGTAAATTTTATGGATGTGCCAACTATCCAAAAATGCGACTTCATTTCAAACTACGAGCCAGTCGCGCAAAAATGCGACGAGTGCAGGCGGCGATATGATCAAAAAGAGCTAGGCACATTTATAGAGTGCATAAAGTAGTAAGAAAAAGACACTTATCTCTGAAAATTAAAACTTCTAGCCAACAGGCCCATTAGCCTAATGGCTTTATAATGGACCTTAAATGCCTGGATACCATCATAGAAGTTAGCCAGTATAAAGGGCAAAAAGAGCCTTGTGATAAACTGCACGCAGCTAGGACAGCTTCACGCCGCAGTATAAAACCGCCGCAAAAAGAGCGGTGCTTGATGAGTGGTGCGACTTTTTAGAAGCGAACAAGAGGCATTTGACGAGCTTAACTTTTGCACCAAAATGCCTCAAGAGCTCTTTTGACGCAGCGTGCTGCCAAAAGAAAATTTGAAAGAGCCTTCACATCAAATGGGGCTCGTATAGAGTGCCTTGACGCGCTGGCAAATCTTTCTAGTCTAAAGAGCCTTTTTGTAGGCTCTGGAGCTAGCGTAAAAAGTATCGCACCGATCGCGACACTTACTGGACTTGAAAGCCTTGCGGTGGAGTAATTTTCAAAAGATAAGTGACTACTCTGCGCTTTCAATTTCTGCAAAATTTAAAGAGCCCTAGAGATCAGCGGCGACGGACTTTCGCCTCAGTTTATCCACATCGAAAGCTTAGAGTTTTTAGCTGCCAGTTGCTCGGGCTAACCAGCCTGTGTGATCTTGGTGGCTAGGCTAAAAAGCAAGGACTACTCGCCTATCTTATCTCTAAAATCCCTCACTCACCCTCAGTCTGCCACCACAGCACGCACTTTTTGGACTTTTTGACGAGCTTAACGCTTTGCCACTGAAAAACATGTGTCTTTAAAAAGAGAGAGCGGAAATTTACAAGAAAAAGTGATGCTGTACTGTAAGCTTTTTGCATAGTTTTATTTCTAAAGAGCGATTTAGATCATCCACTTGCAAGAGTGATCACTCGATTTTAGGTCTCGCAAAGCTGCCACCAAAAATCAGAGCCGAAATTACTCGTTCTGCGAAATTTTTAAATCGAGGCGAGTTTATCTTGCGGTAAAACACATGCGGCACGATAGCGTTTTATCGCATGCCACTTCTAACGTCGTCGGGTTAGATTGTTAAGGGGAAGGGAGCTTCTTTGCTTCAGCGAGCCTCGCAACTGCAAGCAGACTGCACTCAAGCTCTTCCCCTTAACAAAGGAATCAACATTTAAATTTACCCATTTTTCATAAATTCAAGCCACCTACTCAATTTTAAACCTACCAAAGCTTCATAATGCTCCCCAAAAAGGATCAAAAATGAAAACGATTATGCTTTGTGCGATATGCTCTGTCACGCAGGGAAACTGCGCTGAGGACTGCGCTTTATTGCACGCAAAGCGCCGCGCTGGCGCTGATATCACGAAATGTAAAGAAAAAAAGCGTGCAGCAGGTGGTGGATGAGGCCAAAAATGGCATATAAAAACCACGCTCTTGGCTTTTTGTTTGAGTCACAAGTGGCGCGAGGTTAAATGACAAAAAGACCGACTGCACATCGCTTCTGGCGCGCGCCGTGGAGCAAAGAAGTGCCAATTTGATGCTCATCGCATGTAACGGCATGGCGACTTACGAGCAGCTTTGTGAGCTCAAAAAGCTGGCGTTTTTAGCTACAACCACAACCTCGAAACTAGCTGAATATTTCCCAAAATCTGCACAACACACTCTTGGGACGAGAGATATCAGACAATTTAGACGCAAAAAGGGCTGGGCTCATGCTTTGCACTGGCGGCATTTACGGCGTTGGCGAGAGCGAGGCTGATGGTGGTGAGTTTTGGAGCTAGCCTAAAAGAGCTTGAGCCATTTTCATCGCCTCATACTTTTTCATAAGAAGTGACGTTCTAAAGCTCAATCAACCACCTCTTAGCGTAGATGAAGCCCTGATCGTGCGTGAGATCAAAAGAGCGCGCTACCAGAAACTAGGGTCAGCGATAGCTGGCGCGGGGATAAGATATTGGGCGAGAGGCAGTACGAGATCTTTGAAAATGGCGCCGATGCGATCGTGATAGGCGACTATCTCACCGCAAAGGGCGAGAAGGCGCGAGCGATATCGAGGAGCTTACAAAGCGCGGTTTTTAGCTTTCGCGCATCTGCCACTCAATGCTTGTAATCTACTTTTTGCAGGGCTTGGAGGCTTTATCGGGGCTGATGGTGGTTTCTAGCTGGCGAGCTGTTGTAATATGAAAGCCACTTTTCCCCTAGCCACACTTGGCGTAAATGTGCTTGGCAGCTTCATTATCGGCGTTTTATTTTGCCTCACCGGCTGCAAAAGCGTGAGGGTTTTTCTTAGTCGTTGCGTATACTGGCGGTTTTACCACGTTTTCAAGCTTTAGCCTTGATAGCGTTAATTTTCTACGAAGGCGAACTCGTAAAAAGGCTTTTAAACATATTTTTAAACCTTAGCCTTTTTGCTTGATCGCAGCTATTTTGGCATTTTGCTTGGTAATACTTGTGAGGTGTTTAAGGTGTGTAATAAAAATAGCTTTTATTTATGCTATTTTGCACTGAAAACTTTCATTCACCCCAAGAATTGACTACTAGTATCGGCTTCGCTTTCAGCTTAGCTCAATCTTAGGAGCCGAAATTACTCGTTCATGAATGCAAAATTTACTTGACACCTATCCAATTTAACAAGCTATTCTTCAATTTAGTATTTACTCACTGCCTTAGCAGACTACTAACTTAGGCCGCACTCGTTTAGCACTCACTTTAGAGCCGTGATATGCTCGCTCATACATTTCAACAGTTTCCAATTTATCTGATGACAGACGCATGCAATATGTAGTGCCGTCACATGCACCTCTCTACCTAGCTTCTACCTTTGGCATCTGCAGCATAAAATTTTCAGCTTCGCTTTGAAAAGCACTGGTTTGAGCGCATCTGTTGATGTTTGTCGGTCGTAATCTTCCCATACGAAAAGCATCAAAACTCCATCTTTTTAAACAAAAGTGGATTATTTCTATATTTTTGCTCTTAGTTTCATCTTTTATAAGAGCCAGACTTTGATCATTTTCTTCGCTAAAAAGCACGTTTTTATCTTGCTTAAGAGCCTTTTTAGCTCTTCTAGCTCGCTTTTTTGTCTTAGCGTCTTTGTCAAACTTTACTCTAAAAAGAGGCAAAGTGCTCGTCCATGTTTTCGTTTTTAAAAAGTAAAAGCTCTCATTTTTAACCACTCTGTTTCTTATAAAAAGTGCTATCAAATCTAAAAACTCTCAACCAAACTTAGCTCTGTCTGCCAAAGAAAAGAGACCAAAAAACAGCAAAACAAAAAGGCTAATTTATGCATGTACTCACTCCACATTTCTAAAAATAGCCGTCATTTTGCCTACCTGCTTAGCTTAATCAAAAAAATAACAAAGCTTTTTATACAATCAGGCATTTTTATTTTAAGGATCTTTTTGGTAGTTACACCCAAGCAAGCGAGCTTAGCATCCTTGTCGTTTTGGCATTTATCGTCTTTTGCTTCGCCTTATATTTCTAAAATTTTACGCATCCCAGTCGCGCCTGCTGAGATACTACTTGAGCGGTTGTTGGCTACATCGGAGTTGTCGGCGACAACGAGATGTTTAAGCTCATCAGCGAAGTTGGCTTTTTTTCTTTTTGATGTTTCTAGCTGGCATGGAGATCGATCTTAGGGATGCTAACAAACATCGACCGTAAAATTTTGCGCCTTGGGCTCATCTATCTAGCACTCATCTATGCTCTCCAGCCACAGCTTTGACGCCAGGGACTTGAGCTAAGCCTACTTTACATCATCATCATCCCTGATAATGGCCGCTGGCATGATATTTACGCTATTTAAGCGAGTATGGCAAGCAGCAAGAGTGGCTACATCGAAGCATGCTAATAGCAACTATCGGCGAGCTTTTTAAGCATCACGCTTCTAACCTTTACCGCTGCTTACTTGCAGTTTGGAGCGAGCATAACGGCGGCTAACGATTGGCTATTTGATCCTATTTTTGGCCATCAGTGTGCTTAGCTTTTTGCAAATTTTGGACGTGCTTTTTGGTGGTATCCGGGCTTAAAGTGGTTCTCATGCCGCACCACGACAAGGACGAGAAGGACATCAGGCTATGCATCGCGGTATTTTTCACGATGATAGCCTTGATGCTATATCTACTTTAGAGGTTGCCTTTGGTGCGTTGTATCGCAGGTATGTTTATTACGACATTTTTGATCACAAAAAGGACTTGCCGCACAAGCTTTCAAGCTTTGGATTTGGCTTTTTGGTGCTGATATTTTTCATCCACATAGGCTCGACTTTCAAGCTTTCAAGCCCTAGGATCTAGCGAAGTGATAAAGGATGCTATTTTTTTATATTTTTAGCGATGCTTGGCACGAGAGTTGTATCTAGTTTGCTCTTTTGGGCAAGCTTGGTTTTAGAGGGATATTTTTATTTTCCGTTTCGCAGTCTATGCCGCTCACTCTTTTGATCGCAGTTGCTACTATCGCACACAAATCAGGCGAAATAAGTGGACTATTCTTACTCATCTTTCATCCCTAGCAAGCCTCACACAAGCTCATAATAGGAGCTATAATCATCGTACCCTTTTAATGCAATCAAAAAGCAAGGAGTAAAAATGTCATCAAATACAGCCACACTAATCGACAACCGAACTGGCAAGAGCTATGAATTTTCCTATCCTAAAAGGCACGATGAGCCAGACGTCATCGACATATCGACCTTTTTAGCGACACTGGGATGTTTACCTTTTGATCGGGGCTATACCGACTGCGATGTGCCGCTCAGCCATAACCTACATCGACGGCCCTAAAGGGCGAGCTCATGTATAGGGGATATGACATCGCCTATCTGGCTGAAAAATAAGACATTTTTTAGACGTTGCCTACCTGCTTTTAAACAAAGAGCTACCAACTCAGCGAGCAATATGCAAGCTTTAAAGATGAGCTTAAAAAGAAGCTTCCATACATGAGGGCATGATGAAGCTATTTGATGCATTTCCAGATAAGGCGCACCCTATGGCGATCTTGCAGGCGGCAGTCTCTAGCACTAGTGCCTTTTACTCAGACCACCTAAATATGGACAGCTCTGGAAGAGTATCACGAGATGGCCATGCGTATCATCGCCAAGATCCCAACTATAGCGGCTTTTTAGTTACCGCTACTCACGCGGCCTTCCTATTATATACTGCACTGATCGTGGCTTTACTGGTACCTTCTCACATGATGAGGGGCTATCCATACGAGCACGTCGATCTTAAGCCCATCGAGATAAAGGCGCTTGATACGGTCTTTTATGCTCCACGCTGACCACGAGCAAAATGCTCGACTACGACTCGTTAGGACAGTCGGCTCTACGCACGCACACCCATACGCGCATGTACGGGCGCAGGTATCGGCGCACTTTGGGCTGGGCTCATGGCGGCGCAAACGAGGGTGTTATCCGCCAGCTTGAAGAGATCGGCTCGGTCGCAAACGTCGATAAATACATCGCTAGAGCAAAGGATAAGAACGATCCATTTAGGCTACCGGGCTTTGGTCACTGTGGTCTATAAAAACTTCTGATCCGCGCGCAAAGGTGCTTAAAAAGATGAGAGATCAGCTGATGGATGAGATCGGCATTAGCTCAGAGTTTATCAAGATCGCCAACCGCATCGAAGAGGATCGCGCTAAATGACGACTACTTTGTAAGTAGAAATTTATATCCAAACGTTGATTTTCACTCAGGGCTCATCCTAAAAGCGCTTGGTATACCAAATAATATGTTTGCCGTTATCTTCGTCATCGGCAGGACGCCGTGCTGGATCAGCGCAGTGGATCGAGCTAAAAGAGCAAGACACTATAAAGATCGTCCGTCCAAGACAGCTCTACGTCGGAGCAGACAAACAGAACACCAAAAATGAGCGAGCTTTAAATTTAGCCATCAAGGCAGCCATCAGCGCTGGAGGTGAGATAATGAAATTTTACTCATCTAATAGCCAGGCGCTTAAAGTCTGCCTAAAAGATGACAGCTCGCCGCTAACTAGCGCTGATCTAGCGGCAAATGAGGTGATACTAAAAGAGCTAAGCAAAAGCGGGATAAAAATTTGCTCTGAAGAGAGCATCTTGCAAGAGAGTGACAAAGATGAGTTTTTGGCTAGTTGATCCCCTTGATGGCACGAAAGAATTTTTAGCTAGAAAATGGCGAATTTGCGTTTGTATAGCGCTTATAAAAGAGGGCCAGACCGGTGCTTGGCGTCATTTTTATCCCAGTTAGCAAAGAGCTTTTTACGCTGATGAAAACGGCGCTTTTGAAAGAAATTTTAGGCGCTAATGATGAGGTCGTAGAAAACAAGATCTAAAATGAAAAAGCTAAAAGCTTAAATAATCTTCATCTTTTTCAAGCAGAAGAGGCGAGACGAAGAGGGCCACGCTATAAGAGATAGTTTAATTTAGAGCAAAAATGCATCGGATCTGCCACAATTTGCTGTTTGGCCGAGCTTGACGGGATATATGTGAGATTTAGCCCAAGCTATCTTTGGGACAATGCTGCAGGCGAGGCCGTGGTGAAATTTAGCGGTGGCAAGGTCTTAAACGCTAGACGACAGATGCGAGCCAAGCTACAGCTAGCGGATCTAAAAGCCCATTTCACGTGTAGCTGGCAAAAATGCCTTGGGCTTAGAAGATGAAGTTTTAGGCTGATAGAGCAGGGAAGATAAGGCTACTTGCACCTTTATCTCACCACTCATCTTTAAAAATGCGCCTCGTTTTGCTCTAGTAACTTTATTTGCCGCTCTAAATCCTGAAATTTATCTTTTAGTCTGATCACTAAAGTGCCACATTTTAGCTCTCTGGCTCGCTCTAAACTGGCATCAAAGCTTTGCGTTAGATCATTTATGCTTTTTATCAAAAGATCGTTTTTACCTAGCTCTTTTACGCCAATTTAGCGTGTCTCTCAGCTCTTACTACGCCAAGATAGTTTGCGACTTTGGCGTTACTTTATGTAGATGAAAACTCCTCACGCAAGTTAAGCTGCAAATGCCACTGCATCATCTTTGCTCAAGTATCTTTGCAAGCTCTTCGCCGCTGTAGTTTAGGCTACTTTTAAGATTTAGATTTTTCACGCTTAGCTTACTAGCACAACCTGCTAGAAATATACAAAAATATAAGAGCAAGAATTCTTTTTCATTTTAATTTCTCAAGCAAATAGGAGCATGCTAGTTATCTTTGCTGTGCTATGATGTAGCCTTCCTAAGTGAGTGACTAGTTTTTCGTTTTTAAGCTCTTTTGCCATTTTTATCAGATATTTTTATGCTGTTTTCTTTTATACTTTTAGACTTTTAGCTGCACTATCTTCTAAAGTATTTTTACCACTCAGTAGCAAAAATATATAGTAATCAAGTCTGGTCAGCCGTCCCGAGAGACCAAATTTGTTTGTGAACTCTATTTCAGTTTCCATTTTGATACTTCAAAAATATTCAATATAGCCAGTCAAATCCTGAATTAATCCTTGAGTATCCCGCTTATACTCTATATCTTTTTAGCTCATCTTTACGACTCATTGCGCTTTGCTGAGTTAGTTAAAAGCTCCACAAAAAGCGCTATAAACTCGCGAGTTTATCTTCTGGCAAAAATTCTAAAATCTGAGAGAGATTTATACTTGCTGGATACATCTTGTAAAAGACCCTCGCAAAGCTAAGAGATATCTTTGGGCATAAGAGCAATTTTATCATGCCAGCCATCATCTTTTTACAAAGCTCAGCTACTACGTGAATTCTTATTAACATCGCTTTGGTCCTATTTGTTTGTTTGCTACGCCTCACAAACCTTAGCATGCACTGATGAGACTTTGTCTAAAAACTTTATTATTAACTATATCTACAAACTGCTCTAGATCGATTCTGTCTTTGACCTTCTTATCTTTATAACTGTCTCGCTTTGATTTATGCCAAGATCTGGCACAAAATATCGTCAAGTCCGTATTCGCAAAGATAGGCAAGATCTTTTTAGCTAGTATAGCGTTAAAGTTCCTGAAGTAAAATGGATCGTTTATCTCTTCTAAAAACTCATGCTATATAAAAATCATCCTTTTCAAAACACTATGTTCTATCCAATAAAGTAGTAACTTTGCAGGTATTTTATTTTCATAGTTTGCGCCGCTTTTGTTAGCAATACCTCTTTATATACTAAAAGTGCCTCTTTATTGCTTTTTAACCTCTCTTCTGTGCTATCCTTATCTTTTTGCAGCAAGTAGCATGAGATCACGCACGACATCTTTTACTTTCCAGCCCGGATAGACATTGTAAGAGATAAACGCCACGCCGTTTTGGCTTTCAATTTCTTTCTCTTACGACTCTTAAAATAGCATCTTTATAAAGTCAGGCACCCAGCTAAAGACGCCGTGAGCGATGATGTAGTCAATCTTTCTATCACTTTTAAACTCGCAGATATCGCCGTGAATTAGCTCTAAAATTGCTTAGACCTATCTCTTTACGATCTCTTTGCCACGCCTTATTTGCTCACCGCTAAGATCGATGCCAACTACTTTGCGTTCTCGTTATTTACGGCAAACGGGACTGGCACTTCACCAAAACTGCATCCTATCTCCAAAACTTTTTGCGTTTTTGCAAGGTGGTGGATTGATGCCAAGAAGCGTAGCGCAAGCCTCTAGTTTATAGGGTGATGACTGCGCAAATGCTGCTGATTTATATGTTAGCTCGTCATAAGACTTTTTCGATCTTGCTATTTTTTTGTCCATTTTCTATCCTCAGTAGTCTTCGCTTTTTATCTTCCAGCATATTTTTAGCGTCGTTTCTCAGGCTCATCAACGATATATGCGCGCCTTATATTGCCGCCTTTTTATGATAAGTGTTTGACGAAAGTAAATTTGAGTGCCCGTTTGAAGCTGCAACATCAGCAATTCAAGCGCTCGCTCTAGCATAAACTCGCTATCATTTAAAAACATCACGCCAGTTGCAGTCTCTCTTCACTTTCTTTTTGAGTCACGATATCTTGGGAGCCAATAGCTACTACCATAAAGCCAAGATCTGATTCATCTAAGAAGTTTTTGTAGTTTATCGCTTGTTTGGTGCAGCCTTTCATGCCCGCAGTCTTTTTGTAGCTGTTCGCTTAAAAGCTCGAAGTCCCTCGCCTATCTCTTTGATAGATAAAAACCATGCAGTTATGAGTCCTGCAAAGGCTGAAAAGTCACTCTTTTACGTCTCAAAAGTCCTTAGATAGATGCTTGCAGGCACTTTTATCATATTTTGTCCTTTACACATTTCATCTATATATCTTTAAGCTTTTTAGAATTTAGCAGATAGACGACAAAAAGAACGAAAAAGCTAATTGTTAGCATCAAAAGTGCGTAGATGTGAGCTTTGCATAGCTCAGCATCTCAACTGCTTCAAATATCGCGATACTTTAGCGACCTTGTCTTCGCCAGCCACGCTACCACCCTATCATCAAAACCACGCCAACCTCACCCATCGTATGAGCGAAGCCAACAACGATCGCGGTTAGTAATCGGATCTGATACTTGGCAAGATGACTCTAAAAATGGTCGAGCTTGCTTACCAAGGCTGTAGCTCGCCCTCAAAAAGGCCTCTTTTTAGGCTATTTAACCCAGCGTAAATGGGTCCAAACATAAATGGTAGCGAGTAGATGCAGCTTGCTACGACACAGGCCAGTGAAGGAAAACTAGCCTCACGCCAAAGAGCTCTTTCGATAATTTGTACCAAAGGCTGAGTAGGGCGAGAGAAAAATAAGCAGATAAAAGCCAAGAACGCTTGGTGGCAGCACCAAAGGCAGCGAGATGATGGACTCTAAAAAACGCCTTCCCAAAGAATTTCCTTTTGCGACATAAAAATAAGCAAGCCCTATGCAGAAGAAAAATAGGATAAAAGTCGGATAAAAAGAGAGTTTTTAGTGAGAGCCAAAACGGCTCATAATCAATCATTTCCATAGCTCGCTAATCATGCTTTTACCACTTATCGCCAAAGGCTTTTGTGCTAACCACCACCGTGTCGCCAGCTCTAGCCCACTAGCCTCTGCGCTACTTGTAGCACGACCTCGTCAATTTGGCGGTTTATTAGCACGCTTGCTACAAAAATGGCATCACCCTTTTTGATCTCCAAAACCTTAGCGTTAAATGCAAATTTCTGTGATCCTGCACTTTTTAAAAAATATCTCACTCTGCACTGCCAGATCTTGAATTTTACCATTTTCAAGGACAAAACCTTGCTGCAAAGCTTGTACTTTCAGCTATGTCGTGACTTACTAAAATAACGCTCATCTTAAACTCATCGTGGAAGGCTAGCAAATAGTCTTGCAGCTCTCGCGCATGGCGTTATCTAGGGCGCTTAGTAGCTCATCTAGCAGTACACTTCTGGCTTTCTCATCACCGCACGAGCGAGTGCCACGCGCTGCTTTTGACCGCCTGAAAGGGTGCTTAATTTTCGCGTTTTTAGGCCTCTTTAGCTCGCAATTTCAAGTAGTTTGTTTGCCAAATTTTTCATCATTATTTGCAAAGAGTAAATTTTAAAGACGTTCATATTTTTCAAAAAGGGCGTAGTCTTGAAACAAAAAGCCGATATTTCGCTTTTTGCGGGCTACTTGTATTTTCATCAAAAACATATCTTATCCTCCAACCTTTATCACGCCACTTTGTGGGGCTTCAAAGCCAGCGATGAGCCTTAAAATCGTCGTTTTACCTCCGCCACTTGTCTCCACAAAGTGCGCACAAACTCGCCACTTTTCAAAGGCAAGCTCAGCCTCAAGCATAATTTCACCGCCACCGCCATTTAGCTCTTGCAAGAAATTTTCTATCATTTTTAAGCACTTACGTGGATACTTGCTGATTTAATGTAGGCAAAAACCTGCTCGCCTACCGCTACTGTAGCCCTTTAGAGCGTGATCTGAGATGATAGTCTCAAAGCAAAGCTGCTCACACTTTAGGCTAACTATACTTGTACTCTCGCCACGAGTTATGCCAGCGACCTCGCATTTTAGCTCATTTTCAAGCGAACTAGCCTCAAGTCTGCTTCCTGATAAGATGACGTCTGAGCTTTTGAAATTTAGCTCACCTCATCATTTAGAGCAATTGCTAGCCTCATTTAAGGCTAGCATATATAATTTGTCCCTAAATCCAAGCACTCAAGCTCAAAAAACTGACGCCATCTTTGGATGAAATTTGAGTGATCTTTGCTCTAATCATTTAGCTGGGACGTTGTAGCCAATTCTCTTGAGAAAATTTTTCTGCCTTTTCGCCCAAGATAAACTCACAAAATGCTTTAGCATCAGTGTTGCCATCAGCATGTTTTAAAAGCACGATGCCTTGATCGATCGGAGTGTAGAGCCTTGAGGCACGGCAGATGAAGATAGTGCCTCTTTGTATTTTGCCATTTTCTCGCTAAAAAGCGCGCTGGCAGCGATAAATCCAACATCTGAAGCGCTCAAAGCTTGAGAAAGTGTCTCAGAATTTTTGAGCGTAGACGATGTTTTTCATTTCTGTCATAGATTTTTGCATTTTTTAAGAGCCTCGATACTAGCCTTGCCGTAAGGTGCTGTTTCTGGATTTGCTACCGAGATCGCTTTTAAGCCGCGAACCACTTCGATACCTTTTTAAAAATCCACATTTCTTACAGAAAAGATCGCTGCAGCGCCTTGCGCATACACTTTTGGAGCAGCTCACTGCAAACCCCCGTGTCGTAGGCCTTTTGCGCAAAGCCCATATCAGCAGCCATGAAGATATCAGCTGGAGCCGAGTTTTGTATCTGCAGTGACAAGGCCAGCGCTTGCGCCAAGAGTTAGATTGATCTTTAGCGTCTGGATGAAGCTTGTTAAACTCTTTTATAAGCTCAGGAAACGCATAAGTCGTGTTTGCTGCGGCATAGACATTTACCTCTGCGCTGAGTGCGTTTATGGCAAGCAGAGCTGCCACACATTAAGAGAAATTTAAAAACCTTTTTCATTTATACTCCTATTATGATTTGAGATGATTTTACTATGGCTAAAAAGCGTGTCACCAACGCCTGTTTGCATATCCATCGCGCTATCTTTTGTGATGATGGCAGCTAAAGCTTGCTCATCACTTAGTTTTTAGCGTGACCTCAGCATTTACAGCACCTATCTTTTGCCTCGATGACCCTCACCTTTTAGCTGATTTTTAGTGCTTATTTTTATATCAAGATCTTGCAAGGATGACAGATGGCGCTTTAAAGATGAAAACTACCTTTTGACCCACTTTTTAATCCTAAATCTCGCTTTCGACTGTTATGGTCGCTCAAGCGTGTTGCCATTGCTTAGCTTTTGCAGTGATCTCAGAATTTGATAGCACCCTTCGTTTATACCAACGATCTCGCATGAGAGCTGGTTTCTAGCGCTTCAATCATACTCATTCTTTGTAATCTATGATATCAACATCTTCAAAATCAACCTTTTGACATACTCGCGGTAAAAAGTCCTTTTGTGTCTCGAGGATAGCGTCGTAATTTTATCAGTTTTTGGCATATGGGCTAAGCTCTGAGCTCGCTATTTTCTCTTGCCATCAGCTCTTATGATGAGAGGCTTGCTGCTTTTGTTGTTTATCGTATCTAAGCAGTCCCAAGCGTTTTTATATGATATGCCAACAACCTCAGCCGCTTTTGTGATGCTTTTTGTCTCTTTTTATCGCCTTAGTAGCGCTATACAGCTTCATAAAAACCTGCGTATCTTCGCCAGAAATAGCTCTACATTTGATATCTGCTTTCAATTTGTAACCTCTAAATATATAATAATTGCAAAAGTATATCTAATTATATTAATACAAAAGCTTAAATTACTAATCTTAATTTCTTGTAAAGTTTCAAGAGGATAAAATCTGTCAGTAATTTATAACAACTGCAGCGTTTATGATGAATATTTTGCGCATATCTTTTGTAGCCTGGCTTTTAGCCTGCTAGACACTGATCTGAACGCAAACAGTGAAAAAGATGATTTTGACGTTGAGTTTGAAGCAAAAAGATGTTTTTGACCCGCTTAGTGGCTATAAGCAGAGTGATGACAAATGTAAATGACTTTATCTACATAAACATGCTAACTCCAGTGGCAAAAGGCTACGCTTATGTCGTGCCATCCACAGCTAGGACAATGGTTGCAAATTTCTTTGACAACCTCCTTTTCCCAGTGCGTTTTGTAAATAACTTGCTTCAGTTTCATACTCAAAACGCTGGCGAAGAGACTTGCGATTTTAGCGAAATCACGATAATTGGCTTTGGAGGGCTAACAGACGGGCAAAATACTATGGATCTAAAGGCTCTACAACGAGGACTTTGGACAAACACTTGGCTACTGGGGGCTTGGAAGCGGCTTTCACATCGTTTGGCCACTTATCGGACCATCAAATGTAAGAGATACTGGAGGCCTAGTTGGCGACTATTTTGCCGATCCTATCAGCTACGTAGACCCTATGCTTTTATCGCTTGGTATCATGTCTTATAGGACGTTTAACAGCTTTGCACAGACCCAACAGCATATGAAAAACTACGCAAAGACGCGATCGATCTATATCCATTTTTACGCGACGCTTCGAGCAAAGACGCGATAAACTTATCAAGAGATGCATGGTAATTTTTCAAAGCTGGTGATTTTTACTTTTAGCAACTAGCCTTTTTGCCCTCTCTAAAAGAGCAGATAAAGCCTGAGATAGAGGCAAAGACAACAAAGGTGATTGATACTCTAAAAATACAATTTAGGACAACAATGCAAAGACAAAGGAGATTTTTGCTCCGTTTGATCCAATATTTGACTATAAACAGATGGCAAAGATCAGCCTGGCAAACGCTACAACAGCCTAGCGCTGACGAGAGCGAAGCTGATTTGACGCTGCTTTTTGAGCAAAAGCTAAAAAGCTCATCATATCGACAAACTCTTAGGCTACAAAGACCAACAGATCCACATCACTGCAGAGTGAGCACACAAAAATAGATATCGGCTCACATCTGAGCTTCTAAAATGACGGCAAAAACTATGAATTTGTCTCAGTAACTGTACGATGCAAAAGAGCGTGGCATGGCTCATTTATGACCTTTGATATTGTTGGTGTGAGCATCATTCAAACTTATAGAAGTCAGTTTGGCGACGTGCTAAACAATGGCGATTTTAATACGCTTTTACAAAAACTAAAACGAAGCGATTTTGCCTTGATCAAAACAAAACTAATCCTTAATGCGACACCAAATTTTATCATTTGCCACAAGCTTGTTATCTCGCTTGTGCTAGTTCTAAGCGTGGTGGCTGCCTTAGCATAAAGCTTAGCATCGACGCCTCAGCATGAGACCTTGCTGCTTGAGCAGCTGACCCAGATCTAAAAAGCCTATAGGCAGATTGCAAAGCGCTACGACTCGCCAGTATTTTTGGTGGTCGCTTTTACCCCGTAAAAGATGATCTACCTGCATCGAGCATTGAAACTTAGAAGTGGCGAGCTAGCCAAAACGATATGCAGGTGAAGGCAGTCATCTCTATCTTTAAACGTGCCGCTTTATATAGCGTAAAAGGTGGCGGGACAGTATCTAGATCACACGCCAACGCTGACTGATAAAGATATAATATCTCAAAAGCAAAAGCTTTGAGTGTTGCAAAAAGTCCTATGTATAGCGGCGAATGATAAGCAAAGATCTAAAACCACAGCTATCGCGGCCAATTTCGAAAGCAAGATGATACTAATGAGCTTTTAAATGAGCGAATTTTACTTAGTCAAAAAGAGTCAAACGGCACTCATCACGCAGGCTGAAAAGAGAAATTTAAAGCGCTTTTGAGTGAGTTTCAAAGCCTACTGAGATGAGCTTAGAAAGAGCGATCACAAAACCTTTGAGCCATAAAGGCAGCCATCGCCAATCTTCAGACGCAAATGATGAGCTCTTTTGGGCGGCGCAAACATGATCGCTGATGTATGCATAGGGTTTTATAAAGAGCGATCTTTTGGTTTAGGGTACTCCAAGCGTTCTAGGCGCTTTAGCTTTAGTTTGTGGCTATTTTTCAGGCAGTTAGATGGATCGTCTTGCCGATGTTTATCTGCGCGGTAAGTGCCATTTTTACGACCGGGATTTTTGGTGATGTTTGGCTGGGAGGTGACGGTCATTAGCTCATCATCGCACTTCAGCTAATTATCACCATCTCAACAGTCATCCACTTAGTCGTAGTCAGAGAGATCTCCGCAAGCACACCCAAAATACAGCCAGAAATCAGCTCATCTATCTGACACTGTCGACAAATTTTTCCATCTTTTGGGGGCGATATTTACGACAGTCATTGGCTTTAGCTCACTCATGGTACGATTGATAGCCAGCTATCATGCGCTGGCATTATGATGAGTGCTGGCATTAGCGTTTCGACTTGTGTCGGTTTCTTTTTGCTATATTTGCATGCTGATAAATGTAATTTAAAGAAGCTTTTGCTCCTCTGGGACATTGAAACAGCTTAAATGGTACAAAATATCAGGCGTACATTAGCCCTAAACTCAAGAAAGACTCATCTACGCAGTTTGCGTGCTAGTGTCTGCTTTGGCAGTTTTATGCGCATCAGCTAAGGATAAAGGTTGAAAATAGCTTCATTGGCTACTTTAAAGAGATGACGCAGATCCGCCAAAGGCTGCAGGTCATCGACACAAGCTTGGCGGCACGATCCCAGTTGATGTGATAGTGAATGTAAAGGAGAGCGAGCCAAAACAAGAAAAACTGATGAAAAGATGACTTTGAAAGCGAGTTTTTGAAAAACGACGCAAAGAGCGCAAAATACTGGTTTTAACAGCTACCACACAAGAGTTGCAGAAAAATCCACGACTATCTAAAAGAGCAGACTTGGAAGCAACGTAAGCTCTCTTTGCAACGCTTATAAAGGCGATAAAAGAGCTAAATAACGACGTTAGTGATGACTTTTGCTAGCTGCGATGTGTGAAAAAACTACCACTTGAGTAGTAAAAAGATCTTGCTAAGTCCTTACGTGAGGTGTCGAAACGACGAGCTTAGGTTTAGCCTGGCGATCGTTGACAGCGATCCAAAGCTTAGACGAAATTTATTTCTAAAAGAGCTTAGAGAGGGCTTTTAGAGCTAACCAAAAACGATAACGCATCGAAGTCGTCGGCATGATGGTGCTTTATACAACAACATGCTCTGTCAAACTTCTACTTAGCCTCACAAAAGTTGATACATCGGACTAACGGCTGCGATACTACTGCTATATTTGCTTTGTTTTTAGAAGTATTAAACCTGCAAACCATCGCCATAGTTTTCACCGATCCCGCTTTGCACCCTTTTTGGCGTGATGGGATTTTTGGCATACCTTGACGTGATGATAGATGCCGATTGCTGCCATTAGTATAGGTATCAGGCGATGATGATCATCCACTACATCCACCGCTTCAGAGGAGCTGCTTACAAAAGCGGCGTCTTTGAGCATCAAAGCTGCACACCGCTAGCATCGGACATGCGATGTATTGCACTCTCATTTACCATTTTTCTTGGCTTTAGCGTGATGATAGTCCAAACTGTACCGACAATTTATTTTGGCTCGCAACTGATCTTTTGTTATGGTCTTTATGCTGCTTGGTGCGCTCATCATCTTGCCAAGTCTGATAGCAAGCTTTGTGGAAAAAGCGCGAGTGGCAATTCTATTTGATAACTTTCTGATGAATGAATAGACATCAGTCACGCCATCAATGTGCTTTAGCGTACCAAATGGCGTGCTTTTTCTTGCTCTGATGCCATCTACCACACCGCTCAAAAACAACGTCACAGCCAACGATGCTAACACGCACATTTGTGCCCTCAACGACGCTATATCTTTAAAAGAGATTTTGCTTTTCAATCTGGTAAGCATGCCCAGGCACGTAAGAGTATTCGCTCTTTTTACCCTAAGATAGTGTAATTTTTCGCACCTCCGTCCGTGCTTTTTGCAAGCTCAACTAGCTTATCCCTAGCTCTTTGCTATCAACAAGCTCCCATGAGATAGGCGTCGCCATAAAGACCTCTATCTCGATGTCAATGTTGCTAAGTCCTTTTGAAAACAGAATTTCTGCTTTTGTAGCTTGCTTTTGGATCAATTTATCACAGAGATCGAGTAGACGCCGCGTTTATCGCGAGAAATGGAGTATGCGTCATATACTTTAGCGGCGCTGTTGCTGGGGTGAGGGACTGAGGAGCAAGAGCATAAGACCAAAAAATGCAAAAACGCTAATCTGAGAATCATAAATCCTTTTTGTAATTTCAAAGTTTATAAAAATGGGCTAAAGATCCTATCTACATCTGCTAAAAATAACACGCACGGAGGATAAAGTAATCTGGTGATGCTCACGGGCTTCAAAACCCGATGACTGAGCGGTTGACTGTCTGGTGGGAGTTCGATTCTCCCATCCTCTCGCCACTTTTACTTCTTTGATTTTCTACTTTTTAAATTATCCGTTTTTGATTTTAGGCGCAGCTAGTTAGTATATCTGAAAAATGATGGTGTGATTTAAACAACCATCTTAAATTTGAAAGTTTCAAATTTTTATATCCAAAACGTGCGGTTCTTCGCCTCTTCTTCGCTATCAAGCTTCGTCTTTTTAAGCTCTCTTTATCTTTGGCTTTTGCGTTTTGCTCTTCGTTCTCAAACCTCGCTCGCCTCTTCTTCGCTCTTTTGACGCTCGTGCTCTTTTTCTGGATCTATTTTTATATGACTCTCCATCGGACGGCACCTCTTTTGATCTCTCGTTTTGCTGGGTGGCTAGCTCAGATGCCATTAGCGCTTGCAGTGTCAAAGCGTGCTTGCTGGTTTGCATGCACCTGCGAGACGACATGGGGCGTTTTGGTTGATGAAGTTGCTATTTCCTAAAGGTGTTACCGCCATTTTTAGCCTTTTTATTTATGATGATCGTTTTCGTAGTTTGTAGTGTAAGTGACATTTGCGCCATTTTCACGCCTTACTGCATGTTTGGTGTAATCCACCTCGTATCTGCCAGCCCTTTTGCTGCTTCAATTCCCACGCAATATGCAGCCATCTCTAGCACGTCTTCTGGCACCTTGCTCTTGTTTGTTTTATGATGACGTGAGCGCTTGGGGCGTCTTTTAGATGAAAGCCAGATGTCGTCTTTTTTGGCTAGATCAAGCAAATTTATATTGCCTTTTTCATTTCTGCCAACTAAAATTTTAAACCTCTAACGTATATTTCAGCATTTTCGCTTACATCTTTTATGTGTCTCTCTCTTTGTTTTGCCTTGTTTTTGGGCTTGAGTCTCAAGCTCGTAAGCGCTTTTTGCCTCTTTTAAAAAGCGACTTTAGCCCTTCTAAAAACTCGATCTTTTTCACTTCACTTTTCTTTTTCTATCTCACTACCAAGGGCTTTTTGCATCGAAGTTTTTTGATCTTGAGTGCAAATCATCTCGCGCCTATGGCGTGTCGTTAAGAGTTAGTTTTATCTCGTTGTCGTTAAAATCTTTCAGTGCGAAATTTCTCTTTCATAGCCCTAGATTTGCCGACTGCAAGCAAGAGCGTGCCATAGTTTGCAAACTCCTCGCTCATAAGCTCATCCTATCTTCAAGCGAGTTCAGTATCTCCTCATACTATCTATCTTTTTGCACGCTAGCAAGCTTTGCCTCTTTTTAAAGCTCAGCTATCCTAGCCTCTGTTTATCCTAGCTGCTTCACTTCTAAAAAGGCCCCAAAGTCCGTTATAGGCTCGCACGGCTTTTCTTTTATAGCGATGGCTGAAAGTTCTTTTCAAAACCTCGCCAGTTTCTCATCTTGCGGTAGCTATTGTCAATATGTCTTAGCGCCTCGATGATAACGTTATTTTCATCAGTTATCACGGCGTTTGTAAAGCGGCGTCAGAATTCAAGATAAAGGATGAATACCGCTTTTATATGAGCCACTTTGTGTGCAGGTAAGTGTAAAAATCTCTATTGTCTTTTTAGGGCACTCGACGCTTTTATATGCGAGGCGTTAAAGCGCTTTTTAGGACGTTGTCAAAGGCGCTTGATAAATTTTGCCTCTTTTAGCTCATCATCTTGTATATCGCAGGATGGACTTATTTAGATCAAATATGATCTTTTCACCGCTCAATTCAAGCATAATAGCCATATCGCCGAGGGGCTGTTTTGTTTGACTTATCTTTTAAATTTTCTGATAGATATTTTTGCTATTTGAACCAAATGTGCGTATTTCATGCGGGGATTATATCAGAAATGTTGCAAAAATGTTTTATAACAAAGAGTCCTAGCTGGCTTGCTAGGGACAAAAAGTTAAAATTTGTTTTTAGCGACCCTTTTACGATCTGATCAGCGATCCTCATCGACCCCGTTTGTGGCCTTGTTTGTTTGATTTGCCACTTCGAGATTTTCTGTTTAGTCGTTGTCGATGTCAGCAACTAGAGTGTTTATCTGAGCGATCGCTATGGTTTGCTCGTTTATCGCCGCACTCATATCATCGATGTTTTGGGTTAGATATTTGCATTTGCCTCGATCTCACCAAGGCTTTTTTGAGTGCGCTCGGCCACTCTCTAACCTCATCAGCCACAACCGCAAAGCCCCTGCCATGCTCTTCCCGCACGTGCTGCTTCAATGGCAGCGTTAAGGGCTAGTAATCGTGTCTGATCGGCGATGTCGTGGATGATGGTGATGATATTTTTATCTCCTCAGACTGCCTTTGACATCATCAGATCTTGCATTTACCTGCCTCATAGACGCACTCATCTGCTCAACCGCAGCCGCACCCTCAGAGAGCGATGTAGCACTCTTGTTTGCCTTAGTGGTAAGCTCCTGCATGTAGCCTTTTAGCGCTTTTGCGCGGTCTTCTAGCAGTTTTGCGACATCTTCATTATTTTTAGCATCTGCGCGATCTTGTCGCCAAGTGCGTCGATGCCTTTGCGATGACGCCCTCGTCGTTTATCCCACGGCGGTAAAAGTCATTTTAAAAGTAAATTTTCTAGCGCTTTCAAGATATCGTGCTCATTTGAAGCTAATATTTGTCTTTAGTGAGTCACGTAGCTCGCCAAATGCCCTCTTTTAGCTTTAGCAGAGCTTGGCTATTTGTTGTCGTATCAAGCTGTCGCTCTAAAGTCGCCACCTTTTATCTTGCTTACCAAATGCTTTGCGTTTTTGGCTGGAAATCTGCGCTCGCTGTTCAAATTCCCTTTTGTGCTTTCTATATTTTTCATTGATGATACTAGCCATAACACCCTAGCTCGTCGCTGCTTTTTAGCTTGATAGGCTCTATGTTTGAAGTTTTGTTGTTTATAAATTTAAAGACTTCGATTAGCCCATTTTGTATCGTTAAAACTGGTCTTAAGAAGTATCTAACGACCACGATGATGGCGATGATGACTGAGATCAAAAATAGGCTAAACATCGTAATCTGCTTGTTTTGAGCGCTTTTTATCTCAGCCACAAACTCATCAGCATTAGCCACTCATACAGACGTTCCAGCCTCAGTTAGCTTTTTGGTTTTGGCAGTAGATGACATTTCTCATACCGTTATGGAAAAATAGCGAAACCTTGTCGCCCTCTATGCTCTTTTTCATATTTTCTTTGATGAGGCTTTTGTAGTTTTCATCTTCTTTTTGTGATCAAATTACATCAGGATGAACTATCACTTTTCGCCGTTGTCATCGGCGATCATGATACTGAAGTCTTAGTAGTTTTTATCTCTAAAAAGCTCCTGACTAAAGCCGTTTAAGAATATGTTTACGCCGATTACCGCTACTAGCTGGTGTTTGTCATTAAAAATAGGAGCGTAGGCGGTGATGGTTAAATTTTTCGTCGTGACGTCTACGTATGGCTCTGAAAATCGAGCTTGCCGCTGCTGCTCGCACCCTGAAACCAAGCCCTCGTGCGACCGTCGTACTTTGGTATCAAAAATGGCTCGTTGTTTTTCAAAAGATCAGTCTTTATGACGTTGCCATTGTCTGCGTAGCCCAAACAGCGCGTCAAATGGCGAAATGATAAGCGCACCCTTTTAGTGCCTCAGCTATGTCGTCCCTGCTAGTATAGGAGCTTTTTATCCTCTAGCTTTTTGCAAAAGGTTTTGCACCATGTGAAGTCTTGACTTTTAAAAACTCATCGACAAAGTACATCGTCGATTTAAGCCCCAGCTTTCGCACGTTGTTGTACGACTGGATTTTTCCGACTTTGAATTTGAGTAGTTTATAGCCATATGCCTATGCCTATTAGCATCCAAGCTGTCAGCAAAAAGGCTATCTTGTTAGACAAGCTAGAAAAGAGTTTTTCATCTTAAACCTTTTTGTAATTTTCGGCGTATTTTATAATAAAAAGTTAAACAATATCTCTTAATTTTTATTTTTAAGATAGCAGTAGCTAAATAACGCTTATTATGATAAGTTTTACTAATTTATTATTAATTTAATTATCCAAAGTAATAAATAGAGTATCTTAGGGATTTAGAACGAAATCAAGGCTAAATTTGACATTGAATTTATTTTAGTCGCTTAAATTATAATTTTAAAATATATAAAAAGAAAATACTATCTTGCAAATCTTATCTGCCATATTTTTAGCATAATTTTGTCAACTTAGTAGTTATTTAAAGCGCTAAGTAAATATCTTTTTATACAATTCTCGTTAAAATCGCCTCAGTAATTTAAAGGAAAATGTGAAACAAACCATCACAGAGAAAAATATTTTTCAGATCACGTTGGCAAAGAGGTAAGCGCAGGAGAGATCATCGAGAGCAAGATCGATATGATCATAGGCAACGACATCACGACGCCTATCTCGATCAAACAGTTTGAGCGAAGTGGCGCTAAAAAGCTAGCTAACCCAGACGGCTTTGCCATCGTGATGGACCACTACATCCCGACAAAGGACATCCCAAGCGCAAATCAACGCCAAAGATTCTCACGTGAATTTGCCTCACAAACACGACCTTAAAAACTATTTTGACGAAAAAGATATGGGCATCGAGCACGCGCTTTTGCCTGAAAAAGGGCTAGTCATCCCAGGCGACGTCATCATCGGCGCAGACAGCCACACCTGTACGCACGGCGCTCTTGGGGCATTTAGCACCGGCATGGGTAGCACCGACCTAGCTGATGCGATGATCACTGGCAAAAACTGGTTTAAAGTGCCTGAGAGTATCAAAGTCATCTTTAAAGGCAAGCTTGATAAGCACGTCTATGGCAAGGACCTCATCCTTGAGATCATCCGCCAAATAGGTGTTGATGGCGCACTTTACAAGGCGCTTGAGTTTAGTGGCGAGGTGATAGACGGACTTAGTATGGATGATAGATTTTCAATGCGTAACATGGCGATCGAAGCTGGCGCAAAGAGCGGTATCATCGCGGTTGATGAGATAACAAAGAGTTTTTAAAAGATAAAGAAAATTTACGCGATAAAACCAGTAATTTCTTTCTACTCAGACGAGGGCGCAAAAATACGACAGAAATTTTAGAGATAGATGTCACAAAAACTTGATCCAGTCATCGCATATCCATTTTTTTGCCAAGCAACGGCAAGAGCGTAAGACAGTGCGGTTCGCGACGATCTAGCTATCGATCAAGCATTTATCGGCTCATGCACAAATGGCCGTCTAAGCGACCTTCGCATCGCAGCGCAAATCCTAAAAGGTAGTAGCCCGCAAAACAAGGCTCATCATCACCCAGCGACGCAAAAGATCGCAAGAGCTGCTGAAAAAGAGGGGCTTATCGACATTTTCATAGAAGCTGGTGCAGCTAGAGCAACCCAACATGTGGTGCTTGCCTTGGCGGATATATGGGCATTTTAGGCGCAAATGAGCGCTGCATCTCAACGACAAATAGAAATTTTCGTCGGTCGTATGGGTGATAGGACCAGTGAAATATCTCGGCTAACTCGGCTGTTGTGGCGGCGTTCAGCGATAGCTGGTAAAATCGCCGATCCGCGTGATCTTTTAGAGTTTAACGGCTCTGTCTGTGAGCGTTTTTAACGGAGTTAGTAAATACTTAGCTCGATAGACTAAATTGTCTTTATCTTTGCTAAATTTTTACGTTGCTTCTGCTTGCAGTTGTGACTCACAAGGAGCAAAGCCCTTAAACCCATCTCACGATACTTTGCCTTTATCTTTTTCACAAATTTTTGATGAAATTCCTTCTGATATTTCGTTACAACATCCAAATCTATCTTAAAAATCTTACCGCTCTAGGCTTACTTTATATAATCAAATACTAAAAGCGTTTCTTCTAAAAATGCTTTTATTCTTTGTTACAAGTAAAATTTGATTTTAAATTTTAATTCTTTTTGAAATATCAAAGGAGCTTTGTTTAAGAGTTTGTATAAATTCAAATTTAGCCGATAATGTACAATTTACCAGCTATTTTTAGCATAAAAAGCTTGAATGTAGCGCATTAAAACGCTGTTATAGTTGCCAAAAGTCCAAAGATTATGCCCGGGTAAGTTTGCAGCAGAAAGCGGATAGTCTTTTTAGCTTTTAGTGAGGCCGTAGCTTGTCCATATCGTGCAGTTTATCGCAGCAGCTAATGGATGCACTAAAGGTGTTTTGTTGCTATCAAGATTGCCCATTATTTGTGGGATATATGAAATATACATAACAACCGATAGGCACGTACCCTATACAACCTGAAAATTTGTGAAATTTCTTTCACTCATGTGATCTCTTTAAAAGTAAGCCGTTATTTTCTAGCTTTTATGATTAGCGAGGAGAAAAATTAATTTTATCTGCTAAAAAGCGCTCTTTTTTGGCACTTCTAAGGGCAAAGCTTTGCTAAGTGATAATACTGAAAAACAAGATGAGTTAGATATTGGTTATACTTTTGTAATTTTTGAAATTTGAAAAGGATAAAAGATGCAAACTTGCGTCATTTTAGCAGGGGGCAAGAGCTCGCGCATGGGGCAGGATAAGACCTTGCTACCATTTGGGGGTTTTGATACGCTCACGCACTATCAGGTCGCTAATTTAGCAAAGTTTTTGATGAGGTTTTTGTAGGCTCCAATTTGATAAATTTAGCCCGCCACTAAAGCTCATAAAAGATGAGAGCAGCGAGGAGTATTCGCCGATGCTGGCGCTACCTGCTGCTAAAAAGCTTTGATCACAGCGTCTTTATCATCCCAGCTGATATGCCATTTTTGACCCATCTAGCCTTGGCGAGCTAGCCAATGTAAAGATGAATCTGATATGGTTGTGGCTGGCGATGATGAGCATATACACTCGCTTTGTGGCTTTTTAGCTCCAATTTAGCGCCAGTTGCTCGTGAGCTTTATCTAAAAATGAGCATAAAATAGGTCTTTTACGAAAAAGTTGCAAGTGCAAGGTGGTAAAATCTTTGAAAATAAAGAGCAGTTTTTAACGTACCTCTCGCAGGAGTATAAAATAGCAAGTGAAATTCAAAAAGGGAGCAAAAGAGATGCTCTACTCTATACTATTTTTGACTTTTGACTTTAGCCTTTTTAGCAGCAAGCGAACTGAGCGAGTTTCAGGGCGCAAGCAGCTTGAGCAAAGTGGCGACATAAAAGGTGCTATACAAATTTATAAAAAGCATTGCCGAAAACTCTATAAACGCGCAAAACTTAGCTTCCAGGCTAGCCTAAATGCTGAGCCAGCGACGCCAGAAGCAAAGGTAAAGCAGGCTAAGATCACACAAGGAAACAAGGCTGAACATCATCTGCAAAACGCACTTGGCATCGAGCTTTATCAAATTTAACTACCTTTTTGCCAGTAACTTACGCTAAAAATATACCAAACGACGGCCGAAAGAGCGTTGAGACTAAGTTTCAAATAAGCCTTGCAAAGCCGCTATTTTTACGACGTATTTTGGTTTTAGAGAGAGCCTTGTAGCAGCCTATCACACAGACTTCGTGGTGGCAGATCACTAAAAAGTCATCGCCGTTTCGCGAGACAAACTATCAGCCGAGAATTTTTCTAATTTGCCTCACCAAAATATCTAGAGAAAATCGGCGTCCAAAATCTGAAAAATTTGGCCTTTTGCATGAGTCAAACGGACGAGATGGTTCTAAATCAAGGAGCTGGAACAGAGCCTACGTGCAAAGCGACTTTGTCTATGGCAGACTTTTAGCGTCTCGCCAAGAGCTTGGATAGTCGTTGGCGACAAGGGCGATAATAAGGACATTTTTAAAGTACATCGGACACGGAGACGTAAGGCTTAGCTACAACCTAAACGACCACATTTTTAGCTAATGCTAAGAAATAACTTACATTTTGATAAAACAAATAAAGGCGCAGCTGAACTTTTCATATATGTTTCGATATTTTCAACCGGCGTTTATGGCTATTTGCAGTATTTTTACAGGATACGGCGAGAGCTTGATTGACTATGATAAACACACAGATAAGATCGGTCTTGGCTTTGTTATTTTAAAATAGCCTTGTAAAAATTTAATCTTATAAAGTGGCTAATTTGGGCAGATGATGCAATTTTAGAAAAATAATGAAAAAATTGAACTAATAGAAAAACTTAAAAATATTAGAAAAATATAAGCAAATTTTTGCTAAAAATCACTAGCAAAATCTCACAATAAAGGAGTTTTTCGATGAGCGGTATAGCTTTTGATTGTCTGTTTTGTTATAGCAATCATCCTGATGATCCTTATGATCTCAAAGTTCAAGGTGCATCCATTTTTGGCACCCTATGAGTATATCTTTGGTGCTAGCAGTAGTCGCAGGTATCGATCTATCCAAGATCCCAGCGATGATAGGCGTTGGTTTTTAGTGGCACATTTAGAGCATCGGCATCGTCATCATCTTTGGAACGATCATCGGCACAGTGCTTGAAAAACGGGAGCTGCGTTTAAAACTAGCAGACATGGTTGTAAAGCTAGTCGGACAAAAGACGCCCTGAGCTTGCCATGCTTATAATGGCTGGGTTGTTGGCATACCTGTATTTTTGCGATAGCGGTTTTGTCGTCTTAAACTCTATCCGCGAGGCACTTTATACAGAAAACTCAGCAAGCCCAGTTGCTATGTCAGTAGCACTTAGTGGCGGCCTATATGCTTCTCACGTCTTCATCCCACCAACTCCTGGCCCGATAGCTGCTGCTGGCACACTTGGCCTTGGAGGAAATTTACTTCTTGTCATCATTATGGGTACGGTAGTTTCAGTACCTGTTTTGGTAGCTGTTTATTTCTTTTCAAAAAGTATCGCCAAAAGTGTAACTATCAGCGACAAAGAGGCTGATGCTACGATAACAGCAAGCTATGAAGAGCTTTTAAAGAAATGGCAAATTGCCTTGCGGATTTTTGAGCCTTGCTCCTATCATCATGCCCTATCATCTTCATGGCGGTTGGCTCTGTTATGAGACGTTTTAGCAAAACAAGGCATGCTTGATAAAGCCGCACTCTTTGCCAAAAGATATTTTTTTATTTTTAGGTAACCCTATCATCGCCCTTGCGATCGGCGTGATCTTTTGCGTATTTTTACTAGCTGAAACTAAAAAGATGAGAGAATTTGATCACATCACAAACGAATCATTAAAGATCGCTGGTCCTATACTCTTTTATCACCGCAGCTGGTGGTGTTTTTAGGTAACGTCATCACCGAGGCTGGCTTTTGTCAATTCTATAAAAGAAAATGCCTCAACTATAAAAGCGATAGGAATTTTCTTCCCATTCATCATCTCAGCTGTGCTAAAAACCGCTCAAGGAAGCTCGACTGTGGCTATCATCACGACAGCCTCTATCATGGGTGCATTTAGCGCTGACAACTCACTCATGCAAACAGCTTGGCTTTTACGAGCGAAATTTCAGCTGCACTTTGTGTCATGGCGATAGCATCAGGTGCGATGTGCGTATCTCACGCAAAACGATAGCTACTTCGGGTCGTGACAAACTTTAGTAAAATGACCGCAGATCACAGGTTACCGCACGCAAACAGCGATGACATTTATCATGGGCGTTGTTGGAATGATCAGCGTTTATATTTTATCTTTGCGCTTTTATGAGAATTTTGGTTGCGATAGATTCATTAAAAGGCTCGCTAAAGCTCACTTGAGGCGGGCCTTGCTATAAAAAGAAGCCCTTGAAGATTTTTGTGACGTCGTCGTAAAAGCCAGTCGCTGACGGCGGCGAGGGCAGCGTGGAGGCTATGGCTGACGCGCTTGATGCTAAATTTATAGATACCATTGTAAAACCCACTTGGCACTGGAAATTTACAGCTAGATATGCCCTAAAAGACGACCTTGCCATACTTGAGATGTCCAGCGCTTCAGGACTTACTCTTATAAATCCTGATGAGAGAAATCCTATGAAAAACTAGTACATTTGGCTTTGGTCAGATGATAAAAGATGCCATTAGTAAGGGGGCTAGGAAAATTTATCATAGGCATCGGCGGAAGTGCGACAAATGACGCTGGCATAGGGTATGCTAAGCGCTCTTGGATTTAAAGTCATGACAAAAATGGCGCTTTGCTTGAGGGCAAAGGTGAGGATCTAGCTCACATTTGTGAGTTTTTCAGATGAAGAGGCTCTAAAAGAGCTAAAAGAGTGCGAATTTTTAATCGCTTGTGACGTAGATAACCCACTTTACGGACAAAAGGGCGCAGCCTCACGTCTATGCACCACAAAAGGGCGCAAATGGCCGCATGGTAAAGCAGCTTGATGATGGGCTAAAAACACTTTGCAAGCCTTGTAAAAGAGAAAAATGGCACTACATTTCATACGCAAAAGGGCGCTGGAGCAGCTGGCGGACTTGGCTTTGCTTTTGTGGCATTTTTGGGCGCAAAGCTCAAGCCCGGCATCGAGATCATCACGCAGACAATAGCGCTTTGAAGATGAGATCAAAAAGGCTGATCTTGTCATCACTGGCGAAGGCCGCATGGACTTTCAAAGCACTATGGGCAAGACCCCAACAGGCGTGGCAAAAGCTAGCTAAAAGGCATCATAAGCCAGTTATCGCACTTGCTGGAAGCGTGCAAAGGTGCGCCAAAGACTGCCATAAACACGGCATAGATGCCTATTTTTGCATACTAAATGAGCCAATGAGCCTTGAAGAAGCCATGCGAAAAAGATAATGCCCTTAGAATGTAAAGATGACTGCCGAACAAGTCATCCGCCTTTATATGCTAAACCACAAAGCATAATTTAGATAGAAGCTAAATTTCTATCTTTTCTCTCTAAATTTAACTTCACGTTTACTCACAAAGTGCTACAAAAATTCTCAAAATTTAATACATTTTGCAAAAATATAAAATAAACTTTAGAAAAATTTACTATGTTAAAATAAGAAAAAAACTTCCAAAAAGAAAGGAGAATTTTTATGCAACAGACCCTAAACTCTCGTCGCAGTTTTATCGCAGCTGCAGGACTGTTTTTCGCTACGACTGCACTAAAGGCAGCACCAAAGGACTTTAGTGGCAGTGGTGTTCGCTACGGCATGGCAATAGATCTAACAAGATGTGTTGGCTGTCAGTCATGTACTATGAGCTGTATGTTGGAAAACGACGTTCAGCCGGTGCTTTTAGGACCATCGTCTCTGAGTACGAGGCAAAGGATAAAAGCGGTAAAATGGCGGTCATTGCATCACTTCCAAGGCTTTGCAACCACTGCAACAAACCAGCCTGTATCGACGTTTGTCCAACTGGCGCAAGCTATCAAAGAAGCAACGGCATCGTAAAGATCGACACAAAAGAGTGCATAGGCTGTGCGCTTTGTGTGGAGGCCTGTCCATATCACGCAAGATATCTTAGCTTGCATACCTACAAGGCCGATAAATGCACCTTCTGCGACCACAGACTAAGAGCGGGACTTCAGCCAGCATGCGTAGAGAGCTGTGTGGGCGGTAGCCGTATAATAGGCGATCTTAACGATCCTAACTCAAATATCAGAAAATTTCTAGCCACACACGAGACTATGGTCATAGATAGCCCTAAAAATACAAATCCACAGGTGTTCTACCATGGCGTTAGCGAGTACTTTTTGGCTAAAAACGATAAGAAACTCGAGCTTGATAATGGATATAAAAAGGTTATCAGCTGGAGCGAAGAGATAGCACAGTAAAAAGGAGACAAGTAATGCAAAGAAGAGAATTTTTAAAAAGATCAGCTGTACTCTCAACACTAACCGCGAGCGCTGTGCTAGCAGATGGCGAAAAAGACGACTACAAACCGCAGTCAAACTCGCTAGAGCCTGAATTTAGCGTAAAAGATGGCAAAATTTCACTTAACGACGGACATAGCGTTGTCTTTTCTATGTGTCACGGCTGTACAACGAAGTGTGGCATAAGACTTCACGTAGATGACAAAAACGACCGCGTTTTAAGATGTAGCGGAAACCCATACCACCCACTCTCAAACGTACACTGGGCAAATTTTGACACATCGATAAATGACGCACTTCTTGCCACAACACTAAGCGGCGAAGATGAAAAGCGAGCCACGGTTTGCGCTAGAGGAGCGATATTACCTGAGATGATAGACTCACCTGCAAGGATACTAACGCCACTAAAAAGAGTTGGCAAAAGAGGCGATGGCAAGTGGAAGAGCATAAGCTTTGAGCAGCTAGTAGAAGAGGTAGTAGAGGGCGGAGATCTCTTTGGTGAGGGGCACGTGGACGGACTAAGAGCGATATATAGCGACGAGCTAATCGACAGCGAAAAATCCAGAGTACGGCACCAAGCGTAATCAATTTTTAAGCTTTTACCTATATGACGGACGCTCAGACATCGTTGATCGCTTTGTCAAAAAGTCATTTGGCACTATCAATCACTACTCACACGGCGGAATTTGCGGCGGCGGCTTTAGGGTTGGCGGCAAGATCGCGCACAACGCAAAGGGCTTTGCACACACAAAACCAGACCATGAAAAACTCTAAATTGTTATCTACTGGGGCACTTCGCCGTCAAATGGTGGCAACCCTTTCCAAAAACAGCAAAAATGCTCTCTTACGCAAGAGGCACTAGAGATGACTTTAGCTACGCAGTGGTCGATCCAAGCGTTACAAACGCTGTAAAATACGCCTCTTCAGACAAAGGCCGCTGGATAGCGATAAAGCCGTGCACCGACTCAGTCCCCTAGCCATGGCTATGATACGCTGGATCATAGAAAAATGAAAAATACGCTACAAACTACCTTATCCAGCCAAATTTAGACCAAGCAAAGCTAGCAGGCGAGATACACTGGTGTAATGCCACGCATCTAGTCATCACCGAAAAAGGTCACAAAGACTACGGCAAATTTGCACTTATCAATAACGAGTGGCAGGTCTGCTCGCAAGATGGCAAGATACAAAGCTACAAGGTAAATGAACCAGCCAAGCTCTACTACAAAGGTGAAATGTCAATAGACGGCAAAAAGTCGAGGTAAAAAGCTCGATGCAGCTTTTAAAAGAGTCAGCTTATAAGCACAGCTTAGAAGAGTACTCAAAAATTTGCGGCGTAAGCGTTGAAAATATCATCTGGCTTTGCGAAAATTTCACCAAAAACGGCAGACAGGTGAGCACAAACGTGCATGGTGGTATGATGCATACGCAAGCTGGTATGACTACTTTTGCGATACTTTGTCTAAACACGCTAATGGGCACTTACGGCTTTTAGGGGCGGCAACGTAAATGCAAGTGCCGGCACATACGAGTTTTTAAAGGGCAGATATGACCTTGAGAGCTTTGAGGGGCGCTTATAAACCAAATGGTCTAAATTTATCAAGATCAGGCAAATACTACGAAACAAGCTCTGAATATAAGCGCAAAGTAGCAGCTGGCGGCAGCGGCTATCCATCAACTCAGCCATGGTATCCTATCTCTATGCCACTTGTAAACGAAACGCTTACAAGCCACAAGGCTGGCTATCCATACAAAGTAAAAGTTTTCATAAACTACATGACAAACGTACTTTACGGACAAGCAGGGACTTGAAAAAGCGGTTTTAGACGTACTAAAAAGATAGTAAAATATTACCACTTTTTGTGGGTATAGACGCCTTTATGAACGAGACAAACGCCTATGCTGACTACATCGTGCCAGACGGGGTAAATTTAGAAAACTGGGCACTTCCAAACTCTCTTTGGGGAACGATCGCTAAAACTTCAGTCGTGCGTTATCCAGCCGTTAGCTCAAGGCAGGCAAAGGATAAAAATGGCGGCGTGATCGACGTTGAGGCGTTTTATATCAGCCGTAGCAAAGAGACTTGGACTAAAAGGCTTTGGTAAAAATGCCTTCAAAGACAAAGACGGAAATTTCATGGACCTTGACGTAAAAGAGCAGTATTATGCGGCTGCACTAGCAAATTTAGCCTTTGACGGCGAGGGCGTGAAAGATATAAGCGACGAGGACAAAAAGCTTAGTAAGATATCAAGAGTGATGACAAAGCTTGATCCTTATCTAAAAGACGAAGAGAAGCCAAAAGTAGCGCACGTGCTAGCAAAAGGCGGCAGATATGATAGCTACGAGAGCGCATACAAGGGCGATAAAGCAACCGTAAAAGTGCCAGCGCCTACGCCAGCTTCGATCTACTATGAGCCACTTGGCGGACACAGACACTCGGTAACGGGCGAATATATGCCGGAGTGCCAAGTCTGATGTTGCCAGTCGCGAGTGACGGCACGCCGCTTGAGAAATTTTTCCCACGCTCTGAGTGGAAATACACAGTAAGCTCAAGAAAGTCAAATATCCAGCACTTCTACACATTTGTTAGCCCAAGGCTAAGAGCTGTCCATCCTAGCAACTTCATAAGGATGGCGCCAGATGTGCGAGCGAGCAGGGCATTCGCTCAGGCGATAAGGTCAAAAGTGACTACGCCTTATGGAGCGCAAGTTGGCGAGGCATTTGTAACTGACAGCGTTGCTAGCGGGGTTATCAGTATAGAGCATGGATTTGGCCATGATGAGTTTGGCATAAGAACGCACATCGTCGATGGAAAGCCAGCTTTTGGGATATGGGAATAGAAAAAGGTGTCAATCACAACAAGCTTGGACTTCTTGATCCAAAAAGAAATGGCGGACTTAGCCTAAATGACTGGCTGGTTGGTACTTGTGCTAGACAAGCACTTTCCTGCAAAGATAAGAAAGATAGGTCTAGTTTGATATAACTTTGGCGAGCAGAGTGAAAATCTGCTTTGCCAATTCATCTTGTTATAAAGCTGTTTGTGCCTAAAGCTTCTGCACCCAAAGAAGGATAAGGACAAGCGACTTTAATTAAGATCGCTATCTTTGTACCAGCTCACCAAGTTTTTGTTATTAGTGTGTCAAGTTTTTCTGGCATTTTTAGCAGAGTGGCAAAAATCCTTTGGCGGCTTGCTTTGCGATGGCAAATGATAATGGTGCGTTTTCTCGCTATCAATGCACAGAATTGATTTACGCACTCATTTGCCAGATCCTCAGCCACTTTTGCAGCAAGCTTTGGCTTGTCACTATCAAAGTGCGTGTAAATTCAGATGAGTGTTAGGGCTAGGCATGCTAAAAAGCTTCTTTGCACTAGTCTTAAGCCTTTTTGCTGGTTGCAACCAAGAAATTTAAAAATAGTAGAGCTAAATTTAAATATAAAAACTATAGAAAGCTTAAGCGCATATCCATTTTCAGCGATTTCAAGCTTATATTTATGCATCTTATCAAGCTCTAAAACCACTCTGAAATACTTGTCATGCCAGCCGATTATGACGTTTTTAAAAGTATCGTTTCCAAGCTTTAAATTTCTAGTTTTAAAGCTTCTTGGAGGTTTTGCAAAGTCAAGCACGATCTTGTTTTTCTCGTAGGCAAAGTGCTTTAAATTTTTAGCTTTTGTGATGATATTTAGCTCTTTTTCATGTGCTAAAAAGCTCACAAATCCTAAGAATTTAACCTCTTTTTCGCTGCTTTTTGTCTCTTGAACAGGCTTTGTGGTAGGCTCAATTTTTACTTCGACTACCTTTTGCTCAGGCTTAGCTGGCTCTTTTGCTTTTGTGCCAAGGTCGATCACTACGACGTTTGGAGTTAGCACGTCTGAGGTTTTATTTCTATCTTTGTTTTGAGATTACTAGTCTCATTTTTCTATTATCACTGGCGTGCTCACCTTTTGAGCTGGCACCTCCGCCATCGTGACAGAAACGATCTAGTTTTTAGCTGCGACTGGTTCTGGATTTTTCATCTTGCTTAGGGCAAATTCATCGTTCCAGTCGATAGTTTTGTTTATATCAGTTAGTCTTTTTTTCTTTTTATGCTGCCGTCATTTGCTCTGTATCTTATGGTGACATCAAGTAGTAGCATCGCATCGCTTGGGAATTTAAACGAGAGCGAGTTGAAGCTGTCATATTTTTCGATGACGTTTGTCGTCATAACGCTTGTGTTTAGCTCGCTAATAGGCATAAATGGGTTTTCTCTGGCGCATAAGCTCGCAGTCAAGATAGATAAAAACTAACCAAATTCTTTCTTCATCGTTCCTACTTTTTATTGGAGTCTGGCTCAAGGCCTTGTAGTTCAAAATAGTCTTTTTGCAGACGTGCATTCATCTTTTTTAAAATTTCCACGTCTTCACTAAGCCTCTCTTTTTTGCTCTGAAGGCTTAGCATCACGTCAAGTGAGCGTTTGCCAAACATCATGTTGCCCACGTAAAAGGCAAACATAGCCACGCAAATGGTGGCTATGACGTAGCGTAATGTCGGCCGAACAAATTTATGATTTTATGAAATATGCCATCTTCTTTGCCATATTCATCTGAAAATTTCGCTCAAATATTATCCCCTAAAAACTCACCCGCCTCAAGCTCGATCTCGAGCAAGCGGTTGTATTTCGCGTTGCGCTCGCTTCTTGAAGTAGCACCCGTCTTTATCTCGCCAGTGTTTAGTGCGACCGCAAAGTCAGCGATAAACGCATCTTCGCTCTCGCCGCTTCTGTGGCTCATTATGCAGCGGTAGCCGTTTCTTTGAGCAAGGCGGACAGTTTGCATAGTTTGCGTGACTGAGCCTATTTGATTTGGCTTGATTAAGATCGCATTTGCGATATTTTTTTCTCAATGCCTTCGCGTAAAATCTTTCTCATTTTGTAACAAAAAGGTCGTCGCCAACTAGCTGAACCTTGCTGCCAAGCCTTTTTGTAAGCTCAGCCCAGCCGCTCCAGTCATCCTCGCTAAGGCCATCTTCGATAGAGAATATCGGATATTTTTCGCAAAGTTTTTCGTAGTAGCTAATGAGGCTCGTCGCTGCTACATTTCTTGCCCCTCAAGCTCGTATTTTGCCGTCTTTGTAAAGCTCGCCTGAAGCGACGTCAAGGGCTAGCTTTTATCTGGCTGCCTAGCTCATATCCAGCCTCTTTTACAGCTTGTGAGATCAGCTTTAGTGACTCTTCGTTGTCTTTTAAAATTTGGAGCAAAGCCGCCCTCGTCGCCGACAGCAGTGCTGTGTCCAGCTGCGTTTAGGATAGATTTTAGCTTGTGGTAAAATTTCAGTTGCAGCTCTGGTGCCTCGCTAAATGTGCTAAAAACCAAATGGCATGATCGCCGATGCTTGAAAATCAACGCTGTTGTTTGCGTGCGCGCCGCCATTTATGATGTTAAACATCGGCACTGGCAAGATGCTGGCGTTTGCACCGCCAAGGTAGCGATAAAGTGGGATATTTAGGGCTCTTTGCAGCTGCGCGAGCTACCGCCATAGATACGCCAAGGACTGCGTTTGCGCCCTACGGTGAGTAGTTGTGCGTGCCATCAAGCTCAAGCATCTCCGCATCGACCGCCTTTTGATTGTAGGCATCAAGTCCCATCACTGCTTCTGCGATCTTTTCATTTACGTTTTGAAACAGCCTTTTAAAAACGCCTTTGCCAGCATATCTCTCGTCTTTGTCTGAAGCTCGAGCGCCTCGCGCTTACCAGTGCTTGCGCCGCTTGGTACGATCGCGCTTGCCTCGGTTCCGTCGCTTAGTCTAACTGTCGCACGAACTGTTGGGTTGCCTCTGCTGTCTAAAACCTCGTGAGCTTCTACATCTTCAATAAATACCATTATTCATCTCCTGCTTCGTTTGTGTCGTCGTCTTCGTCTTTTGCGCCGCTGCTTGATTAGGGTGATCTATCCCCATTGAGCCTTTGATCGCCGCTACTATCTCATCAGAAATTTCTGGGTGCTCTTTTAGGTAGGCTTTTGGCGTTTTCTCTGCCTTGACCCAGTTTTTCGGCCTTGTAGCTAAACCACGCGCCTGATTTGTCGATGATGTCGAGCTTTACGCCATAGTCGATGATCTCGCCCTCTTTGCTCACACCCTCGCCAAACATAATGTCAAATTCAGCCACTTTAAATGGAGGCGCGACCTTGTTTTTAACGACTTTTGCCTTTTGTGCGGTTGCCGATAGGCTCGTCGTTTTGTTTAAGTGTGGCTATCTTTCTGACATCGATCCTTACAGATGAGTAGAAATTAAGCGCATTACCGCCAGTTGTGGTCTCTGGCGTGCCATATCCCATCATGCCGATCTTCATACAGATTTGGTTGATGAAGATAACAGTCGTCTTCATCTTGCTTAAATTCCCAGTTAGCTTTCTAAGCGCCTGACTCATAAGCCCTGGCTTGCAGGCCAACGTGCTGATCGCCCATATCGCCGTCTATCTCGCTCTTTGGAGTAAGAGCTGCGACGCTATCAACTACGATAAGATCGATCGCACCGCTTCTTGCAAGCGTCTCAACGATCTCAAGCGCCTGCTCGCCAAAGTCTGGCTGAGAGACGTAGAGGTTGTCGGTATTTACGCCCTAAATTGAAGCGTATTTTACGTCTAGTGCGTGCTCTGCATCGACAAACTGCACAATTCCACCAGCCTTTTTGCGCTTCAGCGATGATGTGAAGCGTGAGTGTGGTCTTACCAGAGCTCTCTGGTCCGTAGATCTCGATGATCCTGCCTTTTGGAACGCCGCCTATGCCAAGAGCCAGATCAAGCCCTAGCGAGCCAGTCGGTATCGACTCGATAGCCTCAACCTCTTTGTCGCCAAGTCTTAAAAGCGTGCCTTTGCCAAAAGCTTTATCGATCTGCTTTAGCGCAAGCTCAAGCGCCTTTTTCTTGTCCGCTTCGCTCTCTGGGATAGCTATCTTTTTGTCACTATCTTTTTCTTTTTGCCATTTTTACCTTATAGTTGAGTTTGGCTTGATTTTTATCTAAAAGAGATGAATTTTACTTGATTTACTCGCAAATTATAATATTTTCGCCAAGCAGTGCAGCGCTATCAATAAAGAGCAAAAAGCTGCTCTTTTTCAAAACAAAAAAATCCATAATTTGATCTTCGTTTTTTTAGTATCGCTAGCTTTAGTGGCTCTACAAGCGAGCTTGCGCAAAGGTTTAAAAAGCTTTCATCGATACTGATTTTTGTGAGTGGGGTTTGGTTTTGAGATTTCTCATCTTTTATAAAAAAGAGATAAATTCCTCTTGCGAGTGGTAGATTTATTAAATTTAAAAAAATTAGTTTTTTTCTTTTTAAGGCCTCAGCCAAGAAATTCTCATCAGATTAACTAGGTCGATGTGATCTTTTGAACGCCTAAAATTTCTGCAGAAATTTAGCAGATTTTTATCATAATCAGCCACATTTTTTTCTCATGCTCGCTTTGTGCCTTTTTAGCCCTATAAATGGCGTAAAACCGATAGCTATAAACAAAAGTGAAAGAGTAAAAACTTCGCTCAAAAACTCACTCATCATCATCCTTATAAAATGCAAACTTCAGTCTTAAGCTCTACGCCAAATTTCTCTAAAACTCTAGCTCTAGCCAAATTATAAGGCTAGTGGCATCTTCAAAAGCTTGCGTGGTTAAAGTATCAGAAAAATTTGCGTGCTCTTCGCTACATTCGCTCCGCCGATCGCGTATCCCTTTAGTCCAACTGCCTCTAGCAATGCCCCTGCAAAGTGCCCTTCAGGATTTACAAAGCAGCTGCCAAAGCTAGCGCCTTTTTGGTTGATTTGCCCTTTTTGCGCTTATAGCTTCAGATATGCTTGCATCAAAAGCCACTAGAAAGCTCAATTTAGCCCCCAAAAATGGCCTCATCTATGCCGCTGTGGCGGTAGCTAAAGCTTATCTCATCTTTGCGCACCCAGCCACGAGCCAGACGCACATGCGTGAGGGTTGTCGCTTATGCTAAATTTAAGCAGCCCAGCGTTCATTTTTGATAAGTCCGCCAAGTGTGCCCGGGATATTTTTAAAAACTCAAGGTGAGCTATGTTGTTTTTGTTTGCAGAAGTTATAAATTTTAGCTGATTTTTGTCGCAGCACCTATCTCAAGGTAAATTTCTCTTTCATCACAAATTTCTAAATTTATATAGTCAAAAGCTCTTGCCAAGCATCGCCATTTTTGGGGGATTTGGCGAGATAAGAAGGTTGTTGCCCCCGCCTATCATCACAGCGCCTAAAAAAAGTGAGGCGAGCTTAGATCTTCAAGGCTATCAACCCTCAAAATTTCATGCACGCCGCCTATCCTAACAGAGGTAGATTTAGAAAAATCAACAAGCCTTGTCACTGGATAAATTCCGGTATAAAATCAAGCATACGAGTGGTAAATTCAACCATCATCGAGATCATCCAAGGCATCAAAAATATGATGACAACGACGACTAGCAAAAATTTTCGGCACGAAGCTTAGCGTGGTTTCGTTTATCTGCGTGGTCGCTTGAAAAGATGGAGATGATAAGACCTGCTATTAGTCCGCTTAGCAGCATCGGAAGGCTGATATAAAGGGCGATCTTAAAGGTTTCAACTCCAAGTGAGACAAGCGTGCTTTGCATCAGCTAAACCTTACTTTCGTTGTATTCAGTTGGGATGAGGTAGTCATTTACGTCGATTGGCTTTTTCAAAAAAGCCTTTGTCATAGCCTATTTGATAGAGCTTATTTAGCGCTTTTTAACTGCGTTTCGTTCATGCTTATTGACTCGTCATTTGCGTATAATTTAGATACGTTTTTAAGCTCCTCTTTGCCAACTCTGATGAGGTTTCGCTCCATTAGCATGTGAGATAAAAAAATGGCTTGTGCGAAGTGGCGATCCCTAACAGCCTCGCTAAGCACTCTCTCGCACTCGATCGCGTCGGTTATCGGTAGGCTTCGTCTAAGCGCCATGCCGCCAAGTGGAAGCGGTAACTCCGCCGTTTAGCTCGCTCCAGATGTCCCCGATCTCACGCTCCACGCAGAGCTGGTCTGAGAAAGGTAAGATGCTTTCATGTATGAGTACGCCAGCATCGACCTCGCCGCTAAGCACGGCATTTTCGATCTCTAAGAGAAATTTATAAACGATCCTTGCCTCTGGGTAGGCTATGCGAAAATAGCAGGGCATTTGTCGTGTTTTTGCCAGATAGTGCGACCTTGAAATTTCGCTTTAGCTGCTTATCTTTTTAGCTTGATAAGCTTTGGGACCATATCCATTTGCCAAAGCTCACCGCACAGCGCAAAAAGTGCATACTCATCGCAAATTCTGGATACAGCGCAAAGCTGATCGCCGTGGCCTCATAAGTGCCTTTTAGCGCCTCTTCGTTTAGCGTTTCTATATCAAGCGCCTTTTGATGTGAAAGGCTAATTACTACTGCTAACCCAGCCAATTTGACCGCGGCATACATGAAAATATCGTCAGCGTCTGGCGAGTGAGCGACGTTTATGGTTTTTAGATTGTGCAAAGATGATCCTTTTTGATTACGCCATTTTAATGAAATTTATTTAAAATAAAGTTTTAGGGGCGGTTTTTGAAACGATTTTACCAGCTTTGCCTCTTTGAAATGTAGCACGTATTTCACGTCTATGGCGTCTTTAGCACCCTTTTCTTCGCGCTTGGAGCGTCGAGTAAAACGGATGCTTAAGCTCAAGCATCTTAATCAGTTTTTGATCGCTATCTTCTTTTTATATTTTCAACGATTATTGTCGTTATAAACTTTGCCCTCAAACTCGTAAAATGGCCAGACAATCACGCCTGCATCGCTTGTTTTAAAGTCCGTAATTTTAGACTTTTTAGGGATATTTAGCATGGAGATGATCTTTTTGCGTGAGCTGTCCGCATTTTGCACGGAGATCACCTTTACAAGCAGGTCTTTTTTTGACTCCGATGCCATTTTGACTAAAGCGATAAACTCCGTCCTCAAGGATGCCAACTTTTTCAAAGGCGTTAGCGTAGTTTGCGGCAGTGCATGCAGTCAGTAAAAAGCGACAGAAATCGTTAGAGTACTTTTATAAATTTCATCTTCTTTCCTAAAATTTCACTCTCTTTAGCCTATCTGAAGCGTAATTTTTTCTGCCAAATTTAGCCTCACTTTTGCCGTTTAGCTCGACTAGATCGCCTGTAAAGCCACAAATGTCATTTTTAACAAGATAGCTTCCCACGCCGTAAATATCAACTGGGGTGTTTAAATTTCTCAAATTCGCTCATTTTTTTGCGGATTAAAAACCTGAGCTAACGACGATTTTAACGTGCTTAAAGCCAGCTTTATCAAGCGCCTCCTAAGAGCAAATATAAGCTCCTTGCAAACGCCATGTGGGTCAATTTACTCGTATCTTTGCCTTCAAAAATACCTATCTATCAAATTTTTACTAGTATCAACTCTAACCGCGCCAAGCCTCTCTTTTAGGGCATTTGCAGCCTTTAAAGCGTCTGTTATCACGTCGTTGTTGTAGTCCACCAAGGCAGTGATCTGCTCGTTTTCAAAGGTTTTAGCGTAAATTTGGCAAGCCTTCACCACGTCTCCGCCGCACATTTGAATGAGCGCGTGAGGCATGGTGCCACCACCTTTAGCCCTGTAAGCTCGCCCTGAGCGTCTGTGGCGACCTTTTTTGATGCCACCGATAAATGATGCGTATCCGTCGCCTGGCTGCGTGCAGATGTCGTCTTGTCTATCAGCCATGCTAAAGACGTCCTTGCCATTTGCTGCTTTTATCACGTCTCTGGAGTTTGTCGCCACGCAGCTTCTTCTAGTGAGCGTCGCGTCGATGACGTTTTCTAAAAAAAGCCGAAATTTTTCATACTTGCCGCTTATCTTTAAAACTGGCTCGTTTGCATTTATGATATCGCCATCATCAAGCGCGTAAATTTCAAGCTCGCTTGGGTTTTTAGCAATTTGATTGATGATAGCCAAAACCTCGTCGATGCCACAAAGCACGATATCATCGCGCCTTTGGAAAAAAACTGCATCGTCACGTGCTGATCAGGCAGGTTTTGCTAATTATCTCATTTACTTTTAGAAAATATTTCGCCGTAAAGTAGCCCTCGCCGATCCTTGGATCCAGCCTAAAAGTCCTGTCTGTTAGCCTCTCTATCTTGCCTTGCATCTTTTAGCTCAAGTTCGTTCATGTCTGTCCTTTTGTTTTTGGCGAGATTATACCATTTTTGGCGAAGGCGAAAAGAGTAAAATTGTAAAAATATATTTTAAGAATATATAAGAGTATATTTTATAAAATCGTGAAATTTTATTTTTTTAAAGGAAAAAGTATGAAAAAAATTTTTGCTTTTTAATGGCCGCAGTCTTTGCATTTGGCAACGAAAAGTTTACTTGTTAGTGCGGGCGGTGGGTATAAAAAGATAGTCGAGGCAGTCGCGCAAAAATCTCAAAAAGATGGCGTAAATATTGACACCTCTTTTGCAAACATCAAAAGCGATCATGGCGCAGGCAAAAGAGGGCAAAACTGACGTGATCGTGGGCGATGAGGACTTTTTGAAAAAGTCTGATCTAAAGATCACTGAATATGTAAATTTGAGGCTCTGGCGCTTTGGTGCTAGCTACCAAAAAGGGCGTGAAAAATAGAAAAAATTGATGAGCTAAAAACGCTTTCAAAAGATCGCTATGCCAGACGCGGCAAAGACAGTTTATGGCAAGAGAGCTAGTGAGTTTATGCAAAAAGCAAATTTAGATGGGCGAGCTAAAGGGATGAAAATTTTAGCAGTTGCAGGCGTGCCACAGGTCGTTACCTATATATTAAACGGCGAAGTTGATGCTGGCTTTATCAACCAAACTGAGCTAAACGCACACAAAGGATGAATTTGGTAGTTTTATCTTGATAGATAAGGCGCTTTATGCACCAGCAAACATCGTAGCTGCAAAGCTTGAAGGATGCGAGAAAAAAAGGCTGATTGCGAGAATGTATAGACGAGCTAAAAAGCGAGAGATCAAAAAGAAATTTACGCTCAAATTTGGCATAAGATAGGGGCGAAATGTGCAAGAGCTCGCTTTGGCTTTTTGATCCGCTATTTTTTTAAGCATAAAGGTCGTTTTTGTGCCAAGGGCTTTTTGCTCACTCATTTTTGGGCTAGCTCTAGCTTATTTTTTAGCTTTTAGTAGCTCTAAAGCTTAGAGCCAGTTGCCGAGATGATAGTCACCTTTCCGCTCATCTTTCCACCCATTGCGACGGGATTTTTACTACTTTATCTGCTTGGCAAAAATGGCATCATTGGCAAAGCTTTAAATTTAGAGATTGTCTTTAGCTTTAAAGCCCTTGTTATAGCAGCTTTCATAGCCTCATTGCCACTTTTTGTAAAGCCCGTAGCCTCAGCGCTTAGCTCACTTTCAAAAAGCCTTAGTGAGGCGGCATACAGCCTTGGTAAAAATAAATTTCAAACAGCTATTTTAGTGCTTTTCCCAAGCATCGCAAAAAGCGTGGCGGCAGCCTTTATCCTAGCGCTTTCGCGAGGGCTTGGCGAGGTTGGCATAACGCTCATTTTAGGCGGCAATATCATAGGCAAAACAGACACCATCTCACTTGCTATCTACAACGCAGTCTATGACGGCAGAAGCGATCAGGCACTCGCTTTAAGCCTTTGTTTTTAGTTGTGCTTAGTTTTATCTTATTTTTTTATTATAAATTTGCTAGAAAAAAAGTAGAA
>BNJV01001567.1_pt1 | contig 58564 bp, 109 predicted proteins | sample 8540591 | NCBI WGS metagenome assembly BNJV01 (sample SAMD00202457, study PRJDB9452) | human saliva metagenome | host: Homo sapiens | reverse complement strand
CATTCGTCGTATTCGTCAACTTTGACTTTTTTTGCACAAAAGTGCGGTGTATTTTCAAACGGTTTTTCTGCCGAAATAGGCGCTTCTTGGCTAATAATCGCATGCGGAATGCTCAAGCACCTGTTGTTTTTGATAGCCTTCTAATCCATTCATGACAGAAAGCACACTAATCAATGCCATCACACCCAGTACGATGCCAAAGCTTGCCAAATTAGCAACAAGTCGCCCAAAACGATCGGCGCTTTTTGCCCGCCAATATCGCAGGGCGACGTATAAAGAAATAGGTAAATTCATTATTTTTGATTTAATTGTTGAACGAAATCTTCAATATTTTGTGCCACCTCGTTAGCGTGGTTTACCGCACTATCACTCGCCCAAGCAATATGAGGTGTGATAATTACATTCAGCATCGATTTTTCGCTAATTCAATCAGTGGTTATCTCGGTGGTTCTTCCACTAACACACTCTAATGCGGCACCACTGTGTCTCAGTTTTTAATGCGTCACAAACTGCTCGTCATCAATCAATGGACCACGACCAGTATTGATTAAATACGCACCTTTCTTCCAAAGTGACAAGGTTTCTTGATTGATTAAATTTTTAGTTGTTTCAGTCAATGCACAATGCAATGTCAGAATATCGGCCTGTTTTATCACCTCTTCAAAAAGCGTGTAACCTTCACGGCACGTTGTCGCATTTCGATGTTCAGCATAAAGGACTTTCATGCCTAAAAAGCTCGGCTAAACGCCCCTACTTCTGTGCCTAAACAGCCTTTTCCAGAAACACATCTAATGTTGAACCTTTAACATCTGTAATGGGATAATCAAAATAACAGAACTGTTTACTCTCAGTCCATTTACCCGTGATTTGATCGCGCTGCCAGCCAGTCAAGCTGTGTTTTAACGCAAAAATCATCCCCAATACATGCTCAGGTACGGTCAGTCAGAATAGCCCGTCACATTTTAACCGTCACACCCAGTTCTTTTTGCCGCGTCTAAATCCACTGTTATTGGTGCCTGTTGCGGTGATAGCAATCAATTTTAATTTAGGTAGTTGTTGCAACACCTCACGGCCCTAAAATCACTTTACTAGTGATAATAATATCCGCGTCTTTTGCTCGCTCAATGGTTTGCTCCGCAAGTATATTCATACTCACCCAGTTATGCGGAAAGCTTGGACGAGGAATAGGAATATGTTTTGGAATTGCTGTGCTGTCTAAAAATACGATATTCATTGTTATCTCCTTTTTACAGAACAAAAGTGCGGTCAAAAACAACGTGTTTTTCAACCGCACTTCTCTAAATAAGTGTATCTAATTCAGGGAAAGATTTCGCTAAATCATCAATGAGCTTTTCATCTGGAGACAAAAGCCTTCTAATGCCGAAAGTGGCAATGCAGAAGAGGCCATCACATTTTGCTTGATTTGGATTTGGGTGAGCCTCTAAGAATAAACCTGCAATCCCAATTGCTAAACCAGAACAGGCTAATTCGGTCACTTGTTCACGACGACCGCCTGAAGCAGCACCAAACGGATCGACAATGTAATGAATGAGTCACGTCAAAATAACTGGACTGCCTTTCGACACTCATTACGCCGAAACCCTAACATATCCACCACTAAATTATCGCTGGCAAAGTTCGAACCGCGATCACAAAGGATAATTTTATCATTACCACATTCTTCAAATTTATCCACTATATTCCCCATTTGACCTGGACTTAAGAATGTGTGGTTTTCACGTTAGTACCGCACCAGTTTTTGCCATAGCTTCAACCAAATCTGTTTGACGAGCCAAGAATGCCGGTAACTGAATCACATCCACCACATCAGCAACAGGCTGACATTGATAAATTTCGTGCACATCGGTAGTGACTACGCCAAAGGGTTTCTGTATCTCTTGGAAAATTTTAAACCTTCTTCCATGCCTGGACCGCGGTAAGAATGAATTGAAGAACAGTTGAGCTTTATCGAAAGATGCCTTACATGAACGCCCAACTCTGAGTCACTTTCACGTAAGCTTCACAAACTTGCATCGCCATATCACGACTTTCAAGCACGTTCGTCCCGCCGAAAAGCACAAAGGGTTTTGTCATTTGCGACATCAATATTGCCAATTTTTACAATTTTTGTTTGCATAATATTTCCTTTTTAATGGATGGCATTGGCATCTTTCAATCTTCGCCTTTCAGTTCTAAAAGTTGAGTTTTTAACAGAAGAAAGTTAGGATCATTAGGGACATTGATCCACAAAAATATTCTAAATCCTCAATGGCGGAAGGATAAGCGCCCATTTGCGCCAACACCAAGCCACGATCGCGAATATCGTAAGGATCTTTTCTTCCTGCTAATAAGAGGTGGATATAATTAAAAAGCCAAATCGTTTTGTTCTTCACGAATTAAGGCATTCTTGGCGAGCTCGACGCGAAACGTGCGATCAGCATCGGAATATCTGCTCAGGCTAAATCCTCAGGTTGAATTTGAGCCAAAACCAAAAGGCGCCTTCATAGAGTTTTTTCAATTCATCTACTGAAATGTATTTTCCGCTCCGGGATCAATGAACGCCACTTCTCCATCTACTTCTGCACGTAAAATCAGTTTAGGTCAGGAAATACGGGATAAATCGGCAATTTTAAACTTTGGCCAAACTAAAGTTAAGGCACCAGACTCACCAGCATGCCTTCACGCTCTTCTAAAACATACGGAAGGTACAAATTGCGGGCATACGAAATAATTGTCCGCATCTGCGAAAAACCCCAATCACCGTAGAAGAGCTGCAATAATTGATGAATTTTAGCTTTATCATCCCATTCTTCAGGAATAGCTTGGCGAGCTTTACGCACTAAACTCCCCACAAGCCCTCTTATACGAGGCTCATCAAGTTGCTCTTTCTCCCAAATGCTCAGATAAAAATAAGTCAGTTCAGCATATAAGGCTTTTTGATCGTATTTCATTACGCTTCCATGTCCAACGTTACGCGCTCATTGTCGCCATAATCCCGTATGGTTTGCAACCTGCCAATGATTTTGCCAGAAAATTGACCGTAACGCTTCTTTGCCCTGTTTCAAACCGTGCTCTAACAATAAATATCCGTTATCTTTAAATGTACCGATGCACTCAATAAGATGACGTAAATCAGCTAAAACCGTTTTCACCTGCCACCAACGCCGAACGAGGTTTCGAAACGCACATCACCTTGAGAAAGATGCTCATCGGTTTCATCAATATAAGGCGGATTGCTGACGATAATATCAAACTGCCCTTTCAACATTTTCAAACCAACGACCTGCAAGAGTTGTACATCAAGCTGATCTGCATTGGATTGCGCTAATTTGACGACATCTGGCATTAAATCAACACCAATAACATCCAATTGGATATGCTTTTTGACGATAGGAGCTCAAAGTAACGTAACGCAACTGGCACCGTGCCGGTTCAAGATCGAGAATACGAAAGTGCGGGTGGATCCCAGTTTTCAACGCAATTTGTAATGCTTTTTCTGCGAAATTTTCCAGTATCTGGACGAGGATTAATGTTCCTCTCAGACACATTTTAAAAGGCAAGGACCAGAATTGCTTTTCGACCGGATATAAGCGATAGGTTCGCCTTTTAGACGACGATCTAAAAGTGCGGTCAATTTTCGAACCGCACTTTTTCATCAATTTCCGTTTCATCGAAAGCTAAAATTTGGTTCTCGATTTTGCTGTTGCGTGTTGCAGTAGCACTAACGCATCAACTTTGCCATTCTCTGTCGGATTTACCTGATAAGGCTTGCGCAGCATCGGCGAAAGCCATTGTTGATGAGGTCATTGATTTACTCTCAGATAACGCCGCTAATTGATCTGCTTGATATTCAGTGACAATCGGTTGGAATAAACAATCAATCTTGCCGTCATCACTTCATCTAAACGATAGAGCGTTAAGATTGATACGGTGATCTGTGACACGACGTGGGTGAGTTATAAGTGCAATTTTATCAGAACGATCGCCTGAACCTAATAAGTTACGGCGGGTAATCCGCTGCTCCTGCTTGACGCTCTTGCTCTGCTTGAACAATACGTGAAAGCCAATACAGACATCGCTTTAGCTTTAGTTTTTATGTTGTGAACGCTCATCCTGACATTCCACCACAATGCCTGTTGGAATATGGGTAATACGTACCGCTGAGTCTGTTGTATTAACGTGCTGACCGCCTGCCAGATGAACGGTAGGTGTCAATACGTAAATCTGCTGGATTGATTTCCGGCATTTCAGATTCAGGTAATTCAGGCATAACGGCAACAGTACAAGCAGAAGTATGAATACAGATACCTGGCTTTCTGTTTTTGGTACACGTTGACACGGTGGCCGCCTGATTCAAATTTTAACTGACCACGCCATCACCGCTTACTTTGACGATGACTTCTTTATAACCGCCCTGCTCGCTTTCATTTGCCTGAGCATTTCAACACGCCAGCGTTTGACTTTCTGCATAACGGCTGTACATACGGAATAAATCGCCAGCAAAGATACCCGCTTCATCACCACCTGTACCTGCACGAATTTCTAAATAGCAGTTATAGTCATCATTTGGATCTTTCGGTAATAAAAGAATTTGAAGTTGTTGCTCCACTTCTTCAATTTCGGCTTTGGATTCTTCAATTTCCATTTCTGCCATTTCTTTCATTTTCAGGATCATCTAACATCAACTCTGCTTCAGCAATGTTAGAATTAAGCTGATTCCAACGATTAAAACATTTCACTACATCTTCAGAGTTGTGAATATTGCTTTAGAATACGCACGGAATTTATCTGATCTGAAATCACCGACGCATCGCCTAGCAATGCCTCTAATTCTTCATAACGTTCTTTTAAACTTTCAAGTTTTGCAATAATGAATCTTTCATATTTTTATAAAGTTAAAAGCCAAAAATAAAAATCGGCCTATTCTAGCCGATTTTAAGGAAAATTGACAGACGCAAAATCTGCTAAAAATGACCGCGCTTTTTAGATGCGAGTAACATCAAATTTCGCTAAATCAATTCGATCTTCTGTGCCACTTAAAAATTGGGCCAATGCATGACGTAAGGTTTCGGCACGTTTTGGTAAAAGCCTTTTTCGCATGGTTTTTGCCCTGTTCATATACTGCTTGCTTAAATGGTTGCGTATCTCCCGGATTGCCATTCAAATTATCCGCACTGGCAAAATAACGAAATCCCGCCGCAGTGGCTAAAATCCATTCCAATGCTTGAGGCTTCACTTCAACCTTTTCAAAATCACGCTGACGTGCTTCAGAACGACCATCCGGCTCATACCAATAGCCAAAAATCTTCTAATTTACGGCGTTCTTTCCCCGCCACTAACCAATGGGCAATTTCATGTAATGCACTGCTGTAAAAGCCTCTCGCAAAGTAAATCGCGTGATAAGGCACCTCATCATTTGCAGGAATGTAAATCGGCTCATCCCCACCTTTAACCAATCGCGTATTATATTCTTCTTCAAAACATTGATTAAAAATCGCAATGATATCCTCAAGTTTGTGTTCCATGCTTTCTCCAAATATTTTTATAAATAAAGCCTCTTAAAAGGTTTGAGAATTATCTCATTTTTAATGTTTTCACAAAATCTTCGGTTAAATAAAAACGTCTGAAATTAACGTTTCAGATCATCATAAAGTGCGGTCAAATTTTTAGGTGTTTTTAAACCTATCTTTAAGCCCATCTATTTAATATCCCCTTGGGCGCATGCCCGAAATACCGTTGTATTCACGGCTGAATTGGCTGGGTGACTCGTAGCCGACTTGGTAAGCGGTTTTCGGTAATGCCTCGCTCTTCTTGTGCGATCAATCGTCTGGCTTCCATCAGACGTAAGGATTTTTGATATTACAGCGGTGAAAGGCTGGTTATCTTCTTAAAATAACTATGAAAGGCCAGATAATGACATACCACTTAGATTTGCCAAAGGTTTCCACAGTGATGGTTCACTAAAATGTTGTTGCAGATAATAGGTGGCTTGGGCGATTTTTGGTGTGCGATCCATTGCTTACCATGGCTTTAAATTTGCCACCTTGTTCGCCTGTAAGGAGTCGATAATATATTTCTTGTTGGATAAGCGGTGCAAGAAACCCAATATCTTTTGGATTTTCGTGCAAGGTAATAAAGCGTTCAACAGCATTTTTGAGAGATTCATCCAAATGCCATTGTGCCAAAACCCTCGTCGCCCTGTTGGCATCATCTGCAAGGTTTGGATTTGCTAATAAAAATCTTGCTAACGCTTTCAATATCAATTTTCTCGACATCACTAAAACGGCTTTTGCGGGCTCTGCATATTTAATCTCGCCACGCATCGGTATGTTTACTGGGCAAAAACATAAAATGTTGATTATCAAATCGGTAGCATTGTTCGCCTAAGCTGCACTTCAGTTCTCCGCTTAACACGATACAAATGCTCGGCTCTTGAATAATACCTTCGTAACAAAATGGTTGATCTGAATGGCGAAGAAATGAAATGCCTTTAATCGATGATGAATAGAGTTCGTTATGTGGAATAACCTTTAATAATCGTTCTATCATTTTTCAGTTGAGAACATAATTTTGTAGGAATGGCAAGTAATTTGGATAAATCATATAACACTTAATATTGCCGTTCAATATAATGAACTCACTTTTACGGCGGTACATCAAAACCATGGCTAACCAACATTAAATGAGGAAAAACATTATGAAAATTTTCTACAAAACATCAGCAACAGCAAAGGCAGCGGACGTGATGGTCGTGCCCAAGTGGACGACGGTTCAATCAACTTTGATTTGGTTTCATTTTCAAAATGACGGCACCGGAGCTGATGAAAAACACCAACGCGCCGAGTATGGCAAGCACCGCCGCACCGACGAAAAACGGCCGCGTGGGGTGGGTGAAAACTTATTCATGGTTTGGCTTAATTCTGCATGAGATGCTTTCGGATATGGATTTGTGGGCGGACAGGGTTGTATCTTGTGTTGAAGAAGCAAAGTCGAAGGTTTGTCAGATACTCAAATGCCCGTATCATTCATATTATTGATATTATTGTTTGAATTGATTATTTTCAATAATAATAAATAACCCTAAACCAATATAAATAACAGCCATTATCCAACGACTAAACTTCTCTACAATTTCACCAACACCTGAAATATTAGCCAATCTTTGTGCTGTATATACTAAAACAAAAATCAATATTAAAAATACAAGAAGAGTAACTAATAAGTCGACAAGATCTAAAGTCACAAAGTAAGGAACAAAAAGTCAATATTATCTGCACCACAACTAGCAACTGTAACCAAAGCAACAATACCGACTAATTTTGACAACCCTTTTTCATCCAATTCTTTTTTAGCTCTTTTTTCGCCCTCACAATCGTCGTAAATAGCAACTTTAATACCTAAGTAAATCGGTATTAAACCTAATAAACCCAACACCCATTTTTCCGGAACATAATTTCAAAACAAAAGCTAGAAATAAACTAACTAATATTAAAATCACAGAACCTAAATATTGTCCGATATAAATATCTCGATATTCTTTTCTAGTATTTGCTCTAGCAAAAAATATTAATAGTATTACCAACAAATCTACTGCTGTAGCAATATATAAAACAGCAGCAGTAATCACAGTCGAAAACATAAAGCACCTCATAATGAATCCCCTGCCCCCTTGGCACCACGGCTTCTTCAAAAGCCGAATCGCGTTCGGACAGCGGCGTAGGCAGGGTAATCACGTTTTGCACGTTCATGCCCTTAGTGGAAAGCAGCATGATTTCATGGCTCAGGCGTGCGGCTTCGAAGCGGTCGTGCGTTACCAGCATACACGCCATGCCCTGCCGCTCGATTTTTTCCACCAGCATGGCGACCAAAATATCGCGCAAATCGCGGTCCAAACCGACGAACGGCTCGTCCAGCAAGGCAAGGTCCGCAGCCGCACGGCAGCAGGCGCAAAAATGCTACCCGTTTCGCCATGCCGCCGGACAATTCGGTCGGATATTTGTTCAAATCGCCCGCAGTCAGCCCGACTTTCGTCGCCAGCGCGATGATTTCGCCTTCATCGGGTTTGTCCATGAAAAATAGCGATATTCTGCATCGCGGTCAAGTTTTTCCAGCGGGCGGTTTTCCCTGAAACAGAAAACCCGTTTTGCGGAAAAGTGATTGCGTATCGTGCCCAGTTTCGGCGTTTCCAAGCATTCAAATCCATCCGTTTGGGCGCAACAACAGGCCGCGCAATTTTAGTGGAAGGAATTAATTAAAATTATTTCTTAGAAAAAGATGCCGTCTGAAATTTCAGACGGCTTTTTATAACAAAGTGTAGTCAAATTTTTAGGTGTTTTTGCAAAATTCAATTCAAAATTAAAACCGCTTGTTTTTAAAACTTCACTGTTTCACCATCTTCTGGAATTGCTACATTTTCAAGCTTGTTTGCTTGGACAAATTGGCGTAAATCCTTACGGTACACAGACATATGGTTTACCGCATCCATGTGCACCGTGATAAGTTTTGTATTCGGTAGCATTTGCGAGCATGAGCAACATCTTGTAACCCCATAATAATGCCGTCATTCGGAAAAAGCTAAGGTACGCATCACCGGTGTTCATAATCATTACATCAGGTTTATAACGATTAATGGCTTTGTTTACTTCGGCAGTCCAAACTGTGTCACCAACCAAGTACACCGTTGGATGACCTTTCGCTTGGAATGTTACTCCCATCGCCTCATCTAAAATCTCAGCTAATTGTGGCACAGCGTACATTTCCGTTGTGCCGTGAGAACCGCCGGTTTTATTTAAAATAATACCTTCGAACTCCACCGGTTTTTCTAGCGATAAACTGGTTATGTTAGTAAAACCTTGCGCTTTGAGTAAGTCGCCATCCCGTTCATGTTGCACAAAAATTTTTGATGGATTTAGGTAAAAATTTTTGGTGCAACCTCATCCCAATGATCTTCAGTGTATGAGTCAAAATAATGGCATCAACATCTTTGAAAAGTATCTTCTGCTTTCATCGGCAATTCCACAAGTGGATTACGCAAATGGCTATTTAATGTTCCTTCAAAGCCTGCATAACGTCCTTTTTCAGCAAGCATCGGGTCAATTAAAAAAGTTTTCCCTGCGTAGTTCAGGCGACCAGTAGCATTGCGGATATGTTGGTAGCTATCCAGTGTTTTTTTAGAGCCCAAGATCTACAGCGAAAGTATTTGCGCTAATAGCCAATGCTGTAGTGCTAATTAAGGTTTTTAAGTTCATTGTTTTTCCCTTTCTATATACGTTATTGAATGAATAAACATATTATAGTGAGAACAAAAATTGCGTAAAAATAGACAAAAATCAATAAACGTAATAATCAGGGTCATTTTGTGCTATGCTCATATCAAAAGTAGGGAGAAATAAAATGAATAAACCCACAGTTACTTTTGATTGTATATGAACAAATGATGCCCATTCATTTTGCGATGGCATATTCCGTTTTTTTCTATGTCAGTTTAAACGGCAAGCCGTTATTTGACTGTAAAATCGTTAGCGATTCGGACAACCTGACAAACTCGCTATTTCACATACATTTAGATGGTGGTTTAGAATGGTTAGAGAATGCCGATATTGTTGTGATGACTGGATGGCATGATACTCAAGTGATGCCGAGTGAGGCTTTATTAACGGCGTTACGGCAAGCATATCAACGTGGTGCGACAGTGGTGGGTTTATGTTATGGTGCCTATGTGTTGGCGTGCAGTGGTCTACTTAACGGCAAAAAGCAACACACATTGGCTGGGAGATAGTGATTTTACTAGTCGCTTTCCGCAGGGTGAAATGGGATTTAAATCCTATTTATTTGGAACAAGATCGACTGATTACCTCAGCAGGAACGGCAGCTTCCATGGATTGTTGTCTTTCTATTGTCCGTAAATTATATGGTGTAAAAATTGCCAATCATATTGCCCGAATACTGGTTATCCCCCTCATCGTGAAGGCGGACAAGCACAATTTATCGAACGCCCTATTTCTCGTTCGACACCTAATCATAATATCAATGCGTTGCTTGCTTATTTAAATGAAAATCTGACCGCACTTCATTCGACTGATAGCCTTGCCGAACGTTTGTCAATGAGCCGTAGCACTTTTCACCCGACATTTTCGTAAAAGCAACCGGAATGTCATTAAATCAATGGTTAATTGAAGCAAGGCTACAACGAGCAAGAGAGCTTTTGGAAAGCACAGATTTATCTATTACTGACATTGCCGAACAAAGTGGATTTCATAGCGATACCGCCTTGCGCCAGCACTTCTTGAAAAACATAAGATTTCACCGAATCGCTGGCGTAAGCAGTTTCAAATTGAGGATGTTTAGATCTTTTTATTTTAAAGTGCGGTCAAATTTTTAGATGTTTTTGCAAATTCAATTCAAAATTAAAACCGCTTGTTTGATCTAAATGGATAAAAGCTATTTCGGCGGACGCTGCAGGAGCAGACACGATCGCGGTGCATCAGGGAAGTTGTCGTCTTCGGCATTCTGAAACGTAACGGACGGGTCTATATCGTTGCCGTAGATAATGCCAAGTCCGATGCTTTGCCTGTTATCAAACAGAAAATCATGCCGGACAGCATTGTTTACATGGATAGCCTGAGCAACTATGACAAGCCGGGCGTCAGCGGTTTTATCCATCGCCACATCAACCATTCCAAAGCGCTTGTAGACCATCAGAACCACATCAACGGTATTGAGAATTTTGGAATCAGGTAAAACGCGTCTTGCGAAAATACAACAGAATCGATCGCAAATCTTTCCCGCTGTTCTTGAAAGAATGCGAATTTCGGTTTAACTTCGGCACACCGTCTCAACAGCTTAAAAATCCTGCGGGATTGGTGTGGAATTTAGAGCTAATCTAGTACAGCCCCTACTTAAATATATAAAGCTGCAATATTTGCTAAATTTGTCTACTTTCGTCTGCTTTTAACATGCGTAAAAACTTCTTTCTAGATAACTTGATAGGAGAATTTATAGCTATTCCCATTGTAGAAAAAAACTAAAAATATTATATAAAAATATAAAATAACTAATTGTATAAATAAAAAAATAAGATTTAGAGTTTGCAAGATAATTTTTCTTATTATTTTCCATTTTTGCTTCTTAAAAGTAAAAAAATATTTGTGTTATAAAAATAAAATTGGGACATACATTATAATTAAATCATCTCCATGTATTACCCATAAAAATAAAAACCATAGCCTTTTAATACCAAATATTTCAGAGAAGCAAAAAAGATAATATTAAAAGTATACAGAATGATAAAGATATTAGAGTATAATATACTACTAGACAGTTTTTATAAAAAAATTCATTCTTCAATCCTAGATTATTTAATGTTTTTGTAAGCTTTTTGGCATCAAGTAAAATCTTGACAATTATTGGACACAACATGATATGTGTTATTCCCATATTTTTCCAATAACTACTCCGTCATGTCGATTTGAACTCTTAGGTAAAACCACCCTCATTTCTTCCACTTGATTTACTGCTTTTTCATTTTCAAATCATCATAATGTTTTTCCTGAGCATTTATATTTTGGCAATTATTTTAGGGCTGTTTCAGAAAAATGGCCCTGTAGTTGTAAATCCAATATTTGTACCATCATCAAAGAAAATATGTTCATGGAAGATGCCCAAATCTAAACCGGTCCAACCTGAAGTTCTAAAAATCAAATGGCATACCATTCAATGGTCGCGTACATATGCGCGCAGGTCTAAAAGTAATCTGGACATTTTGCCACCTCTTTAATCTTCGGTGCTGATGCAGCTTAGGCTTCTTCGCAGTATTTTTGTGACAGAGACATCCGCCTGAGGAGGCTAGTTTTTTTTCTCGCCTGAAGAAGATGTATTTTAGGTCGTCTGAAAGTTTTTCAGACGACCTTTTGAAAGTTGGGTTTTCAACTTAGTCTATGTTTGCTTACTGACTAATAGGAATACTAAACCACAGTTCATATGAAGCTAAACCAATCCAGTTGATATTTGCATTTTTATCTGACCGAATAGTTTTTCCGGAGCTAAACTCCCCTCGTCTTAAACAAAAGGGGTTCCAAGAAATATGATTTGAAATTACAGCTCATCTTCAGATTATCAATCTGCATGCACAACTTCCGTATGAACGGGCTTTGAATAAAAGATTTCGTTATAATCTTTTGTATCTTTTTATCGAATGCCGAATACCTGCCGCCCAATAAAGTATTTTCCTTAAGCGCTTTCTCAACCGACTTCCGTGATGTCTCGCTACTGCTCCAGTTTAACTGTATTGCATACAATTTATTTTTTTATCGATTTGCGCAATGGAATACTTAATGGCATTAATGAGCTGATTCTCAGTCAACCGATGAACCACTCCTTCCGAGTCTGATGCTCGATAATGTCTAAAATTCAGAACATATTTTCCAGGCATGATTTCCCAATGTATCACATTGGAAACGGTAATATTATCATCCATTGTAAATTGAATAGTCTTCTCACAACCCTCGTTAATAGTGCGGGTACAAGCATTAGCATCGGCAAAAAAACATATGGCAATAAAACATGTAAAAAAAGAAATTTTTTAATTAACATGAACATTTCCCTTAGGGTAAAATCCAATAATCCCTCACCGTACGTACTACATATGGATAACTATACTCACTATTGCTATCAGTAACAACAGCGACGTGACTATCTGATAGCACAGATTTATCTATTACTGATATTGCAGAACAAAGTGGATTTCATAGCGATACCGCCTTTGCGTCAGCACTTCTTGAAAAAAACATAAGATTTCACCTAATCGCTGGCGTAAGCAGTTTCAAATTGAGGATGTTTAGATCTTTTTATTTTTAAAGTGCGGTCAGATTTTTAGATGTTTTTGTAAATTCAATTCAAAATTAGACCGCTTGTTTGATCTAAAGCCAGTCTATTCCTCTTCCCTCTCCCCGTTAGGAAATTTGATTAGAGTAATAAAAAGGTGAGCTCAAAATGCTCACCTTCTAAACTCATATTTCTCAATTATCAATTACCAAACACTTTTTCCAAATGTGCTTGGTAGTCCGCCAAGTATTGTTCTACTTGTGGATTTTTAATCACATCGTTACATAAGAATGTTGGCAGACGGGTCAAGCCGATGAACTCGTTAAGTTTGTGGAAAGGCATGTACACAGCATCTACGCCTTTGCCTTCGAAGAAATCGCCTTCGCGGGTGAATGCTTCAATCGGCGCATTCCAAGTAAGTGAGAGCATGTGTTTTTGCCTTGCAACAAAGCCACCTGTGCCGTAGCCTTCAGTCGGATTGACACGATGGCGACCATCACTATGGTAAAGCTTGCCGTGTCCAGCGGTTAATACTTCGTCTATGTATTTTTTCACTGTCCAAGGTTCGTGCATCCACCAACCTGGCATCTGCCAAATCACGGTATCCATCCACAAGAATTTTTCGATTTCTGCTTCAACATCATAGCCGGCATCAATCACGGTTTCTTGTACATTGTGTCCAAGTGCGGTCAAAACTTCTTTCGCTTTTTTTGTGAAGTGTGTGATTTAACTCACCATGTGAATGTCCGAAATCTTTACCACCGTCTAGTAATAAAATATTCATTTTTTCTCCTTTAGCTGATAATTTACCGATTACTAAGCACTTTACTAATGCAACAATTTAACCAATCAATAAGCGCCAACTATTAAACGTACTACTCAAATTCGAGAGTTTGATAGAAGTTAAAAGCGCAATAAAAAGCCTTGAAGTCATTATTTTCAAGGCTTTAAAGTCTTTCATAGGACTTGATAGGTTTATTTTTGTGGTGGAGCTGGCGGGAGTTGAACCCGCGTCCGAAATTACTCTACCTTCAGTACTACACGTTTAGTCTCGTCTTTAATTTCACTTAAGCATGCGGACAGACACGCTAAACTTAAGCTAGTTTGATTCAATTTAGTGCTTCGATCCTCAAACGGTGGCTTCCACACGATCTCGTTTTTGGTTTGACTCCGCTTTATCCCCGTCTTACGAGCGGAAGCTGGGGAGCGAAGGCTATGAGCAGGTTATTAAGCTGCTAAAGCGTATTGTTCGTCGTTTGCGACTATTTTTTTGCGGTTTATTTACGAGGCCTACCGCACCTCGACGTGCACCTTGGGCTTCGCTAATCCCGTCGAATCCAGAATCAGCCCCAAAAATCGTTCGGCAGTTTATCAAAAAATCCAAGAAAGGAAAAGAAGCTATTTATTAACCTGAGAAGTTAGGGTAAAATTTTGCCACTTTTTTATAAGGAATCGAATAATGAAAACATTAAAATCTCTGACCGCACTTTCATTAGGTGCATTATGTTTAGCATTTAACACACAAGTTATTGCAAAAGAAGCAACACCTGCAAAAAGCAGCACAAGCAACTCAACAAGTGGCAAAAAGCGAGTGATAACATCGACAAATACCTTGCCATCAATATTGGTAATCGTGAAATGGTGGTTGATGAAAATGGCCAAGCATTAAGTGCATTCAAACATGAGATCACTAACATTGGTCAAAAACCAATCAAAAATATTCAATGGGTGGGCGTATATGTGAATAACCGCAAAGTTATTTACAGCCAAGATATGCAAATCAATTTAGAAACCCCATTACAACCAGGGCAAAATCCATCAATATTAATTTACAAATTCCGTTTGTTCAATTAGCTGAAGATGCACGTAAAGTCTTTATGAACCAACAAGAAAAAAATTGATGTTTATCCTATTGAACGCGTTATCCTGTTTGGTGATAAAACCGTTCTTTCTGATCGTTAATTTTCTTATCTAGCCCACGTAATGTGGGCTTTTTAATAACTGTATGGTTGAACAGTTATTTTCTTTTCGATATACTAAAAACACGCCTAATTTTGACCGCACTTACAGCATGAATTCCACCCGAAAAATCATTCACATTGATATGGATTGCTTTTATGCCTCTGTTGAAATCCGTGAAAATCCAACGCTACAGGGCAAACCTGTCGCGGTGGGTGGCAGTTCTCGACAACGTGGTGTGCTTACCACCTGTAATTATGAAGCACGAAAATTTGGGCTACACAGTGCAATGCCGACGGCACAAGCTATCAAAAAATGTCCTAATCTGATTTTAGTGCCAGTTAATATGCCGCTTTATAAACAGGTATCCGCACAAATTCATCAGATCTTTCAACGCTATACTTCTATCATTGAACCACTTTCCTTAGATGAAGCTTATTTAGATGTCACGGATTGTACACAATGTTCAGGATCCGCCACGTGGATCGCACAAGAAATTCGCCAAGCGATTTTTGATGAATTAAAACTGACCGCCTCTGCTGGTGTAGCGCCCTTAAATTTCTCGCCAAAATTGCTTCCGATATGAATAAACCGAACGGACAATTTGTGATTCAACCTCATGAAGTTGAGCAATTTGTAAAAACGTTGCCATTGAAGAAAAATCCCTGGTGTGGGCAAAGTCACTTCTGAACGTTTATTGAAAAATGGGGCTTAGAAACTTGTGAAGATGTGCAAAAACTCGATCAATCTATTTTGTTAAATATCTTCGGGTAAAATGGGTAAGCGAATTTGGGATTTTAGCCATGGCATTGATGATCGTGAAATTCAAGCACATCGAGAACGAAAATCTATCGGCGTAGAACGCACTTTATCTGAAAAATATTCGTCATCTCGAACAAGGCATAGCGTTGCTAGATAATCTCTATACCGAGCTTATTCGCCGTATTGAACGAAGCGCGCCGAATATCCCTTTAACCGCTTTTTCGCAAAAATTGGGGTGAAATTAAAAGTTTGAAGATTTTCAGGTGACAACCTTAGAAAAAAACAGGCTTTGCCTTTATCACTAAAAAGCTTTCAGCAATTACTGGAACAAATTTGGCAACGTAGCCATGGGAAAATCTATTCGTCTCGTGGGATTACACGTGACGTTACCGGAAGAAAGCCATTTAGAACAAATGAGCTTGTGGTAAAAACACAAAAGAAAATGACCGCACTTTTTATTCATTCCATCCCGAGTAGGATAAACGAAAAAAACAAAAGTGCGGTCATTTTTATGAATTTATTGAGTTGGTCGATAAGCCGAGTTCTGTCGTGGACAATCATTCCTCTAGGCGACAAATTACTCTGCCGCTCAAGCAACCTACCCGAACTCTGGACGGGCCATCCCATTGAGTTCCTATTTGGTCTTGCTACGAGTGGAGTTTACCTTGCTGCACGTTGTTACCAACGGCACGGTGTGCTCTTACCACACCCTTTCACCCTTACCGTTTTCACGGCGGTCTGCTCTCTGTTGCACTGGTCGTCGGCTCACGCCGCCCGGACGTTATCCGGCACTCTGCCCTTTGTAGCTCGGACTTTCCTCTCGTTTACTTGTCCCACTAGGTCGTGCGAACACGGTTAAGGGGCTTCAATAAACCAGCGATTGTCTAACCAACTCGCGGCGTAGTATAGGGGGAATTCAAAGAGCGGTCAAATTTTCATTCTTATTTTTTTAATAACTTCCGTTAGAATAGCCCCTGCAAAACACGGTTATTTTCAACCGCACTTTTATCATAAGGATTTCCTATGAATTATTTACAAATCGCACGAGAAACCCTTTCCGTTGAAAGCCAAGCGCTCGCACAACTAAGCCAACGCTTGGATGATGAGTTTTCTCAAGTTGTCGATCTTATCCTTGCTTGCGAAGGTCGTTTAGTCATTGGTGGTATTGGTAAATCGGGGTTAATCGGCAAAAAAATGGTGGCGACTTTTTGCCTCTACAGGGAACACCCAAGTTTCTTCCTTCACCCAACCGAAGCCTTTCATGGCGATTTAGGTATGTTAAAACCCATCGACATTGTGATGCTGATTTCTTATAGCGGTGAAACTGATGATGTAAATAAACTCATTCCAAGTTTGAAAAACTTTGGTAATAAAATTATTGCCTTAACCAGCAATAAAAACTCGACACTTGCTCGCCATGCGGATTATGTTTTAGATATCACCGTAGAGCGTGAAGTCTGTCCAAATAACCTCGCACCAACCACTTCTGCGTTAGTCACTTTAGCATTAGGCGATGCCCTTGCGGTTTCATTGATTACTGCGCGTCATTTCCAACCCAGCTGATTTTTGCGAAAATTCCATCCAGGCGGTAGCCTTGGTCGTCGTTTGTTATGCAAAAGTAAAAGATCAAATGCAAACTCGATTACCGATTACGACACCAGATACCAGCTTCACTGATTGCTTAACTATTATGAATGAAGGTCGTATGGGTGTGGCATTAGTCATGGAAAACCAACAACTTAAAGGTATTATTACCGATGGTGATGTGCGCCGAGCATTAACGGCTAATGGTGCTGACACGCTTAATAAAGACCGCGAAAAGAATTGATGACCTCTTCACCAAAAACTATTCATGAAAATGAATTCTTAGCAAAAGCAGAAGACTTGATGAAAGAGAAGAAAATCCACTCTCTTGTTGTGGTCAATGATAAAAATAATGTTGTGGGCTTAGTGGAGTTCTCAAGCTAATGATTAACGAAAAAAATTAAAGAAAAATTAAATTGGTCATCACCGATGTCGATGGCGTATTAACTGACGGACTACTCCATTATGATGCAAATGGCGAAGCCATTAAAAGTTTCCATGTGCGCGATGGACTTGGTGTCAAAATGTTGATGGATGCAGGTATTCAGGTAGCCGTATTATCGGGCAGAGATTCTGCGATTCTGCGTAAGCGAATTAATGATCTCGGGGATTAAATTGTTCTTTTTAGGTAAGCTTGAAAAAAAGAAAGTGCTTGTTTGGATCTCATGAAACAAGCCGGTGTTACCGCAGAACAAACTGCCTATATTGGTGATGACAGTGTCGATCTCCCCGCTTTTACAACCTGTGGCCTTTCTTTTGCGGTGGCAGACTCTGCACCTTATGTGCAAAATGCCGTGGATTATGTGCTTTCACTTGGCGGCGGGAAAGGGTGCATTCCGAGAAATGTCCGATATGATTTTACATGCTCAGGGCAAAGATGAAGTCTATACTTCAGCCAAAGGGCTTTTTAAAAATCAGTCAAAAAAATATGGGGCAATAACACCTATAACACTATTCAAAATATCTAAAAATAACCGCACTTTGATGATTCAAAAGTGCGGTTATTTCTTTTATGTTTTATTGATTTGCTGGTAAATGCACCTGAATTCCAAGTCGGTGCTTCAGCTGGTTTCTTCACTTGCAACATAAAAGCGCTGATTTGCCGTTGCTTGTGGTTGAACGATCGTACCCGATGGGGTCGAGAACGAAATACCGCCTTTCAACAATTGTTGTACACTACCGGTATTAAATTCAGCGCCTTTCCAACCAAGGTTGAAATCATAACCCGATGAAACCCAGAACTCTGAATTTTTACGTACTAAATGTTGATACTTCGGCGTAATCGCAATATGTACCAACACACGATCACCCTAAAGAATTCAATTCAAACTTACGAACGGTTCCCACTTCAACACCGCGATAAAGCACTGGTGAGCCTTCCGTTAAATTCATCGCATCACTGGTTTCCAAAATAAATGGCACGCCATTGCTGTATTTATTTCTAGGCTGTGCGGTTTGCGCTAAATTAAACTGTGTTTTTGATGGACCTTTGCCTAACTCAATATCAATGTAAGGCTGTAAAAAGGCTATCTAAGTTTTCAATTCCACCCGCTGAGATTTGTGGGGAAATCACTTTAAATACAGTACCTTCTTTTGCAATCATACCCATATAACTTGGGTTAATTAATGCTTTTGCTGTGATACGATTTGTTTTTTGATCAAGGGAAATCTGTTCGACTTCACCCACATTCATACCAAGATAACGCAAGCTCATTCCTTTACTTAAAGATGTTGCATCATCTGTTATTAACGTAATCACTTGTCCCTGCTGATTTGGCTCGAAGTTCACTTGGATAAAGCGTTTTATTTTTGCCTGAACCCGTATTATCAAAACTAATCGCCCCTTTTAATGAACGAGCAACCGGAGAAGCCTGAATACTAATGCCTTTCGGCGTAATATCAATTTGTGCCGCACTTTCAACCCAGAATACACTTTTTATCTGTAAGAAGATCTTGATAAGCCGGATAAATATACACATCAATATCAAAAGTTATTGGCTTTTTGGTCTTACGTTAATAATTTTACCCACTTCAAACTGACGATAAAGCACGACAGAACCTTTGCTAATACTTGGCAAATTAGTGGAATGTAGCACAATACTTGGATTCACTAAGTTACCCGTAATACCCGTTTCTGCACTACTGATATCTTTATAAAGTGGATAGCTTGAATGTGGAGCACCACTTCCTTTTTTAGGTAATACTCTCACCCCACCTTGTAGCCATTTTGATGGTGTTGCAGATTCAAAAACGTAAGCCATCAATACCAAAACTTACATCAAAATTAGAGGCAGCCACAAATTGAGTATTTTCATGAATAAGATTGCGATATTCTGCCGCAATTGCCGCTTCAAATTTCACACCATCAACATTTAAGTGCTGCTTCACAATTTGACCAATAGCAATATTGTTATAAAACACGGATTGTCCTTCCGCAATACCATAAGTCTCTGGTGCCGTTAAGGTTAAAATCAAAGTATTCGGTGCTTTGAGTAATAACTCATGTTTCTCGAATGACTTCAAATTGCGTTTTGCTTTCTCCACTTCCTGGAATAATTTCAAAATAATCACCACGGAAGAATTTCTTTGGATTAGCCACATCACCTAAATCTAACTTACGATTTTTTAACACAATACGTGTATTCGTTTTTAAGAGGTTAGCTTGGTTTGGATCGATTAATAATGTGCCTTTTAAAATTTCTTCATTATTTTCATCCGCACTTAAAGATGAAAGAAGACCCACTTGCTCATCACCATAATAAACCGAGGTTTGCCCAGCATCTAAACCCGCAGTCACTGGAATAGTCACCTCAACTTCAATACCTCGTTTAGCTGCTTGCAAGTTAGAATAAAGCGTATAGTGGCTATTAGTCACAGCTTGTGGGCTATCTGGCGGTGAATCAAATGATACCGCACCTTGCACCACTGAATTTAAACTATCAATCTCTACATTCACACCTGATGCATTAATGTTAGCGTTAATACCACTGATATTCCAGAAGCGTGAATCTTTCTTCACAAAACGAGCAAAAGGCTTTTATCAATCACCACATCAATTTCAACTTTATTCTCTTTATTGAAGCGGTAATCATAAATTTTCCCGACCGGCATTTTTTTGAAGTAAACAGAAGCTCCAATCGAAATCGAACCTAAATCATCCGAAATTAAATGAATTAATAAATCGCCAGGATTGACTTGTGCAATAGGCCCTTGTTCTTCCGCAATAAATTCATCTTCTGAATCACCATCACCTGGTTGAAGCGTAATGTAATTTCCTGAAACTAAAGAGTCTAAACCTGAAATCCCCGCGAGCGATACGCTCGGTTGCACAAGCCAAAAATTTAGTATTTTCCTTTAACACATCGGTGGCTTCAGAATGAATACTTGCCTCAACTTTCACTTTTTGCATATTGTCAGTAAAGTTAACCTTCTTCACAACACCAATTTGCAAACCTTGATAGCGAATCGGTGTTTTATCTGCAACCAACCCTGCACCATTAGAAAACGTGATCGTAATCATCTTTCCTTGTTCTTGCACAATTTGGAAAAAAATAAAATCGCACCAATACATAATGCAATAAAAGGTAACAACCAAAAACGGTGAGATGCGTTTATTCTTACGTAATAACGCTTCTACATTGTTATATTGCTCATCAATAGATTGAGATTCTGGTTTATTGTTTTCTGTCATAAATTTTCCAAATTAATCGACTATCAAACTGAGAAGTTGAAATCATAGTTAAAAACACTGCTGCACCGAAATAAAATGCGGCAGGGCCTACAGTAAAATTAATAATCTGTCCGCGTGTCACTAGAGACATCATCAAAGCTAACACAAAAAGATCCAGCATTGACCAACGTCCTACAAAGTGAACGATATGTAATAGCCGCATTTGCCATTTAATTGAATGTCGCCATTTAAAATGCACGCTTGCCAGTAAATATAACATAATGAGAATTTTGCTTACTGGCACAAAAATACTGGCGAAGAATACCACGAAAGCAACAAAATAGCTGCCCATGCTTATAAATGACATCACGCCCGACATCAAGGTATCTTGTGACAAACTTCCTGTTAAATAAACGCCAGAGATTGGGAGCAAGTTTGCTGGGAAAAGCATGATAATCCCCGCCACTAATGTCGCCCAAACACGTTGTAATTTCACACTATCAGGTGTTTCAATAAGCGATGCACAACGTGGGCAAATTGCTCGATGACGGTGATCGTATTCTTGATCTTCTTTTAAAAAAGTGTAATCACAGGCAGTACAAAGTTCTAACGGTTTATCACTTTTGGTAACCGGTTTCTGATCGGGATAAAAATCATGCCATAAGTCATCTAAATTAATTTTAATGAATAATAAAGTGGTTAAAAGTGCAGTAAAAACAAAAGCAATTAAATATACATCCACTTCTAATGTGGCATATTCGCGCACTTTAAACATGGTGACACCCAGTGCAACTAAATAGACGTCAAACATGACCCAAGGCTTAATATATCCCACAAATAATAAGACATTACGAGGCTTAATTTTGAGTAATTTAGAAAGCTGCAACATAATGACTAAAATCGCAAAAGATACAGGCATTAAAACAGCACAGATAAAAATCATAAATGCAGTATAGGAATATCCCTCCACTGCCATTTTCCAAATTCCTTTCCAAACAGAAGCATCAATTTTAGTACCCAGTAAATCTAAGCTCAATAAAGGATAGCCTAAAGCAAATGGCATTAAAATTAAGATAGAAAGGGCGATTAATGAACAACGTTTAAGTGACCAACGACTTCCTGATTGCAATTTATGATGGCAACGCGGACATTGCGCGTGTTCCCCTTCTTGCGGACGACAAACAGACACCGTTGCATCGCATCCTATGCAACGCACTAGTCTATAAGTAGCATGAGTAAAATCAGGTGTTTTTGTCATTATGTTTTCAGAAATTATAAAAGTGGACTATTTTAGCCTGAATTAAGGGAATTTGTGAAGTTATTCATTAGAATTAGAAACGGAATTATTCTGTCCAACCATTGTCAATCCTTATAAAAGTGCGGTAAACTGTGCAAGTTTTTATTTTTTTATCCTAGGAAAACTCAGAAATGACAGATTCTCAAGTTGAAGCCCAAGTTGAAAATAATGCTGAAGGCGTTCAAAAATTAACTGATACAAAAGCGATCATTGCATATCTTGTGGAAAAATTTCCACTTTGCTTTTTATTGCAGAAGGTGAAGCTAAACCATTAAAAATTGGTCTTTTCCAAGATCTTTCTGAAGCATTAAAAGATGATGAACGTGTCAGCAAAACTCAATTACGTCAGGCTTTACGTCAATACACTTCTAACTGGCGCTATTTACACGGCTGCCGCGAAGGTGCTGAGCGTGTGGATTTATACGGCAACCCTGCTGGTGTATTAGACGCAGAACATGTTTCTCATGCGACTCAACAATTAGCAGATGCAAAAGCTAAATTTGCAGAAAAAACGCAAAGCAGAATTAGCAGCGAAAAAGCACAAATAAAAACGACCTGCTCGTAAACCAAATTCAAATCAAGCAACTCGCAAACCAAAAAGCCCCGCAAGTAAAAACTAAGTGCGGTTGATTTCACAACACTTTCTGCAGGTAGCAAAGTGAAAGTGAAAGTAGCAGAACAAGCGAAAAATGCGACCGTATTAAATGTGGAAAAAGATGGCGCACGCGTAGAACTTGAAAATGGTTTAGTGATGACTGTCACCGCAGATCGTTTATTTGCCTAATAATTTATTTCTTATCGGGAAAAGGTTAAATGAAATTACATACAACCAAAAAGTCTTATTGCGACAGCAATTTTTAGGTGCGTTATTTCTTCATTCGTCTGACACATTTGCCGTGCAGCCGAAATTAAAGCAAAAGCGATATTACGATTCCTTCGGCAACTGATGCAAATCAGTTAGCAACAAAACGTGCAACGACACGTTTAACCCAATCACATTATCGTAAATTTCCAGCTTGATGACGCCTTTTTCCGAAAAAGATTTTTGATCGTTATATTAAAAAGTTTAGATTACAGCCATAACACCTTTTTAAAATCAGATATTGATGATTTACGTGCTAAATATGGTTCTAAATTAGATGATCAACTTAATGAGGGCGATCTTTCAGCGGCATTTGCGATTTACGATCTGATGATGAAACGTCGCTATGAACGTTATGTTATGCATTATCTTTATTAGATAAAAGAGCCTGATTTAAAAGGTAATGATCAAATTGAGATCGACCGTGAAAAAGCACCTTTTCCCTACAAGCGAAGAAGAAGTAAACAAGCTTTGGGAACAACGTGTCAAAAATGATGTAATCAGTCTGAAGTTAAAAGATAAAAAATGGCCTGAAATTAAAGAAAAACTGACTAAACGTTATAATTTAGCCATTCGTCGATTAACTCAAACCAAAGCTGATGACATGTGTTCAGATTTATATTAATGCCTTTTGCTCGAGAAATCGATCCCACACAAGCTACCTTGCGCCGCGTACTGCAAAAAGCTTTAATGAAAGTATGAATCTTTCCTTTAGAAGGGATTGGTGCAACATTACAATCTGAAGATGACGAAACCAGCATCAAGTCTTTAGTGCCAGGTGCGCCGGCTGAACGCAGTAAAAAATTACAAGCAGGGCGATAAAAATCATTGGTGTTGGCCAAGAAAAAAGGCGAAATCGAAGATATTATCGGTTGGCGTTTAGAAGATATCGTTGACAAAATCAAAGGTAAAAAAGGAACAAAAGTTCGTCTTGAAATTGAACCTGCAAAAGGTGGAAAAAGCCGTATCGTCACTTTAGTACGCGATAAAGTCCGTATTGAAGACCAAGCAGCAAAACTCACTGTTTCTAAAGTAGAGGGTGAAACCAGTTGGCGTCATTAAAATCCCAAGTTTCTATATTGGCTTAACTGATGATGTGAAAAAATTATTAGTAGATGCTGAGAAGAAAAAAATTGGTGCTTTAATTGTGGATCTTCGTGAAAATGGCGGTGGTGCATTAACAGAAGCCGTTGCATTAAGCGGTTTATTCATCACTGACGGTCCGGTGGTACAAGTTCGAGATGCGTATCAACGTATTCGTGTACACGAAGATGATGATAATGCTCAGCAATATAAAGGACCATTGTTGGTAATGATTAATCGTTTCAGTGCATCAGCCTCTGAAATTTTTGCTGCGGCAATGCAAGATTACAATCGTGGTATCATTATTGGGCAAAATACCTTTGGTAAAGGTACGGTACAACAAAGTCGCTCATTAAACTTTGTTTATGATTTAGACCAAACACCACTTGGTGTGTTGCAATATACTATCCAAAAATTCTATCGAATTAATGGTGGTTCAACCCAATTAAAAGGTGTGGCTGCAGATATTAATTTCCCTGAAATTATTGATGCAAAAGAAATTGGTGAAGAAAAAGAAGATAACGCATTACCTTGGGATAAAATTCCACCTGCGACTTATTCAGAAACCAACAAAGCGCGTAAAGATGTTGAACCATTAAATGAAAAACATCTTGAGCGTATTGCAAAAGATCCTGAATTTATTGCTTTAAATGAAGATCTTAAAATCCGTGATGAACGTCGTGAGCGCAAATTCTTATCATTGAATTTCCAAGAACGCAAAGCGGAAAATGATAAAGATGATGCAAGACGTTTAAAAGATCTCAATGATCGTTTTAAACGTGAAGGTAAAAAAGCATTAAAAGACATTGATGATTTGCCAAAAGACTATGAAGCGCCAGATTTCTTCTTAAAAGAAGCGGAAAAAAATGGCAGCTGATTTAGTGAAACTCAATGCCAATCAACAAAAAAAGTGGATGCTGAAATAAAACAAGAAGCGGCAAAAGCAACAAAAATAACGATTATTTTTGACCGCACTTTAGCAGATAAAAACTGAAGTGCGGTTATTTTTTTATGAATATTTTTAAAAGGTACAGTAATGTTAAAAGGAACAATGAAATTAAGCACATTAGTCTTATCATTATCAATGATGACGTCAGGTTGTGCGTTAGCAGACTGGGCAAAAACAGTTGGGCAACCTCAACAAGCCGAAAATAAAGGCGTTGATATGTCTAAATTAAGCCCTGAAGAGCGTGCAAAACTTGAAGCGGAAATCAAAGAAGACCAAGCTCGTCTAGCGGCTGAAAAAGCAAACCATGCTAGAGATGTCATTAACTCATGAAATTGGTGAACAAAATCTGCAGTTCAAACCAATTTTGGCAAAATTATATGCCGATAATAAATATGACTTAATGTGGAAAGACAAGGCTGCGGAAAAACAATTCCTACGAGAATATGCGGCCATGGTTGCGTCTGGTATTTCTAAACGTTCGGCGCAATCATTAATCAATTTACATAACGCTGAAAAAACTGGCGGCCTCACCTACGATGTGTTGTTAAGTGATGCTTTCCTTGATTACTTGTATTACAGCAAGAACGTAAATCAACAAGCACAGCGTTGGTTATATGCAACGAATGCTTACAAACCAGAATTACCAAATCAAGAAATTATTGACCAATGGCAAAGCGCGGTTAAAAACAATGCTGTTTCTGACTTTGTGAATGGATTATCCAACCATAATCGTTTATACCGTGAAACTGTACAATCGCTCCCGTCAATGATTTCAGCTTCAGGTATTTCTGCAATGGGTAAAAAACTTGCCCTCAATGCTCAGCGTTTACGTGTTATTCCTGATTTTGAAAATGGGATTTTCGTTAATATTCCAAGCTATCAATTGAAATATTATCGTGATGGTAAAGTTCTTCTAGAATCACGCGTCATTGTGGGTAAAAATGAACGCCGTACGCCAGTGATGTACAGCCGTTTGAGTAACGTGGTGGTGAATCCACCTTGGAATGCCCCAACACGTTTAATCAATGAAGATATTTTACCGAAATTAAAACGTGACCCAAGCTATGCTACTGCCCACAACTACTCTATTTTAGATAGCAAAGGTAACACTATTAATCCTCACTCTATTAATTGGAGTAGTATTGGTAATAAATTCCCATACCGAATTCGTCAAGCAGCGGGAGATAGTGCATTAGGTAACTATAAATTTAATATGCCAAGCTCTGATGCAATTTATCTTCACGATACACCAAATCATAGCTTATTTAGCAAAAAAGATCGTGCATTAAGCTCTGGTTGTGTACGTGTAGAAAAATCAGATCAGCTAGCTTCTATCCTATTAAAAGAGGCGGGCTGGTCAGAAGATAAAAAACGTAATGCTTTAGCGAGTAAAAAAACCGTATCGGCTAACATTCGTACAAATGACCCTGTATTCTTATATTATGTAACTGCATGGGTGGAAAACGGTCAAACACAAGTTTTACCAGACATTTATAAATACGATGATGCAGCAAGTTTTAGCGGTATTGATTGGGCTGTTGTGAAAAAATATCTTTAAAAATGGTTTACACTAGAACTTTTTAATACAAAAATTGTCTAGGGTGAAAGATAGGTAATAAAAGAGACTATAAAATGGGTAATATTGACAAAAATCGTCGCAAATGGCTTTCGTTAGGCGGCATTGTTTTAGGCGCAAGCATGATGCCAACTTCGGTATTAGCCATGGTCTCTACGCCTAAACCTCGCATTCTCAGCTTTTATAATGTCAACACCAATGAACGATTAAGTGGTGAATTCTCTGCAACAACCGGATTTAGTCGTTCACTACTTGGTAAACTTGATTACTTTATGAGAGATCGCCGTACAGACCAAGTGCGTCGTATGGATCCCAATCTCTTCATGAAGTTTTATTATTTACAAAGTGATTTGGGCTTACGTACTGCACAAATTGATGTGATTTGTGGCTATCGTAGTGCGGCAACAAATGCTATGCGTCATCGCCAAAGCCGAGGTGTAGCAAGCAATAGCTATCATATCAAAGGCCAGGCTATCGATTTTAGAATCCCCGGTGTGTCTTTAGCAAGATTACGCCAAGCAGCTGAAAATCTAGAGAACGGTGGTGTGGGATATTATCCTTACAGTAATTTTATTCACGTGGATACCGGCCCTGTAAGAACATGGCGTGGTGCATAAAAAACAGTTTAATTTTAGACCGCACTTTAGTGCGGTTTTTTGTTATAAATAATAAGGAAAAAAGATGAATATTGAAATTATTCCAGTTACAGCCTTTTCAGCAAAATTGCTCTCTTATTTGGGATGATGAAAAAAATGCGGCAATTATCGATCCTGGTGGCAATGCGGAAAAGCTTATTCAACGCATTGAGGAATTAGAATTAAACCTAAAAGCAGTCTTATTAACACATGGCCATCTTGATCATGTAGGTGCTGCAGAAACGATTCGTGATCATTTTAATATTGAAATCTGGGGCTCACAGGAAGAAGATCGCTTTCTGTTTGAAAGTCTACCACAACAATCTCAGCAGTTTGGCTTACCTTTATATTTCTGCATTTACGCCCGATCGCTGGTTTAATCAAGAAGGCGAAAAAATTCAAATTGGCACATTTACCTTTGAAATTCTTCACCTTCCTGGTCATACACCTGGCCATATTGGTTTTATTGAACATGAAAAAAATATCGCTTTTACTGGCGATGTCCTTTTCCAAAAACAGTATTGGTCGTACGGACTTCCCTCGCGGGGATTTCGATACATTAATCTCATCGATCAAAAATAAATTATTTACCTTGAACGATGATATGGTTGTTATTGCAGGACATGGCCCTTACACAACTATTGGACAAGAAAAACGAAACAATCCGTTTTTGAAGTAAAGATCTGAATTTTTAGGTAAAAAGCTCCTAATTTCTTAGAGCACCAAAAAGGAATTTATGAATAAAATCTCTAAAGTTTAGCTTTATCAAAGGAATCTCGATAAACGCTAACGATTATATTGACATATTCTGACAAATGCAAGCTTTTTCTTTACACAGATTTACAAATTCTTTACAGTTTGCTATTTTTATAACCACTTGACGGCTTTTTCCATCCCTTCAAGGGTCACTAATTCATGCTTGCTATGGAAAATTATAGCCACCAGTAAAGATATTTGGGCAAGCCAATCCTTTTTCTGCTAAAAATGCCCCATCCGTTCCACCGCGTATTGGTTTATGATTTGGAGTAATTCCACAAGCTTTCATTGCTGATCCGCAAGTTTAATCGCCTATGGGACATTTTTGACTCATGTCATACATATTTTTGTAACTGTCTTCAATAACACATTCAACCGGCTCTTTCAGGCTTTTCTCTCTATTAAATTTTTCTACAAGTTGATAAATAAATGCCTTACGTTGCTCAAAAATTTAGCTTGTTCAAAATCTCGAATCAGATAATGTAACTCAACTTTCTCAATATCCCCTTTAAAATCATCTAGATGGAAAAACCCTCTTTTCCTGATGTTTTTCAGGACATCATCTTTGGAAAACCTTGTTGAAAACTCACAAGCTAACGTAGCGCATTCACTAATTTGTTTTTAGCATAACCAGGATGAATGCCCCGACCTTTAAAGGTAATTTTTTACGTCGCGGCATTAAAGTTCTCATACTCTAACTCACCAACTTCTCCTCCATCTATGGTATATGCCCAATCACAAGGAAAATCCTCCAATGGGAAATAATGCATTCCTAAGCCAATTTCTTCATCAGGCGTAAATGCAACCCGAATATTGCAATGTGGTATATTTTCCCGTTGCAAGACAGAAAAGTACGGTCATAATTTCTGCGATTCCAGCTTTATTATCTGCACCAAGTAAAGTAGTTCCATCTGTCACAATCAAGGTTTTGCCAATAGCTGATGTAAAAATGGATAATATACGGGACTAATAAACTCTTCCCCTAAACCTAATGCTCAACATCTCCTCCCCGATAATTTTCGATCATCTCAGGTTGAACATTTTTACCGCTGCATTGTGGGGATGTATCAAGGTGAAATAAAAACCTATGGTTTGTGTTAATTCGGGACGATTTGAGGTAAATAAGCTGTAACGACGGCATGCTTAGTCACATTGACATCTTGTAAGCCTAGTTCAATTAATTCTTGCTGCAAATGCAAAGCCAGCTCATTTGCCCAGCAGAACTTAGCGAATGTTTTGCAGACGATTTAGATTGCGTATCAAACGCAACATAAGTTAAAAATCGCTCCAATAATTTATTATTATCTTGTTCTTCCATTTCGAAATTCTCCTTTGTTCTGCTGCTAGTCTAATCCCAAAAATCCTTGCAGTTCTTGATATATAACAAGAAAGTGAAGAGTTATAAAATTTTCTGAGTGCGGCCAATATTTCAATAAAATTTTTCCTAAAAACGCGATTAAATCCTTTTCATCATTAACAATTCCATATATCATATCTGTTCAATTTTATGTCGCCCCTGCATCATTTTTGCAGGTTTCATTTCTACTCAGTACCGATTAAAAATTGGTGAAATTAGGGAGAAAACCAAAGCTAGTGGAAAAATCTGGTTCAAAAAGCCTATTATTGAGCTTCGTTCAATCATCCTATGAGTTCTAACACAATTATTAATGATTTTAATCTAACCATTAATAACGGTGAATCGTCACAATTCTTGGCCCATCCGGCTGTGGTAAAAACCACAGTATTACGTTTATTAGCGGGTTTAGAAGAATTAGATGAAGGTCATATTATTTTTGGACGGTGAAGATATTACTAATGTCTCGGCAGAAAAACGCCATATCAACACTGTATTCCAAAGTTATGCGTTATTCTGCATATGACCATTTTTGATAACGTGGTTTTTGGTTTGCGTATGCAAAAAGTGGCAGAAAGTGAAATTAAACCTCGCGTTCTGGATGCATTGCGTATGGTGCAATTAGAAGAAATGACCGATCGTAAAACCCTGCTCAACTTTCTGGTGGTCAGCAACAACGTATCGCAATTGCTCGTGCAGTTGTGAATAAGCCAAAAGTGCGTTGCTACTTGATGAATCTTTATCTGCGCTGGATTATAAGTTACGTAAACAAATGCAAAACGAACTTAAACAATTACAGCGCCAACTTTCAGCATTACCTTTATTTTCGTTACTCACGATCAAGAAGAAGCGATTACCATGTCTGACCGTATCGTCTTATTGCGTAAAGGTAAAATTGCACAGGATGGTTCACCACGTGAAATCTATGAAGATCCAGCTAACTTATTCGTTGCTCGCTTCATCGGCGAAATTAACGTATTTGATGCAACTGTGATTGAACGTAAATCTGACGATGAGCTACTTGCCAATGTAGAAGGTCGCGTATGCGATATTCACACCAGTATCTCTGCTGAAAAAGGTCAAAAACTACAAGTATTGTTACGTCCTGAAGAGATTGTGATTGAAGAGCTGGACGAAAATGAGCACTCAAATGCAATTATTGGTCGTATTGTGGATCGTACCTATAAAGGGATGACACTTGAGTCTACGGTCGAATTTGATCACAATGGTAAACGCGTATTAGTGAGCGAATTCTTTAACGAAGATGACCCACATATGGATCACAGCGTTGGTCAACGTGTAGGTATTACTATGGCACGAAGGTTGGAGGTTGTACTCAACGATGAAGATAATCAATAATAAATTTCAGAAAAATTACTGTTGCAATTATCTTCAGTTGGTTAATCTTCTTTGTGCTAATTCCAAACTTCATTAGTATTAACCGTAAGTCTTTTTAACCTGAGATGGTAGCGACTTTTATGCTTTTTGCCATTTACTTTAGATAACTACACTAACCTGTTTAATCCGCTTTATGACAGGTTGTGTGAATCTCATTGTATAGTGTCTGGCATTGCGACGATTATTTGCTTACTCATTGGCTATCCATTTGCCTTTATGGTCAGCAAAATTAATCCAAAATATCGTCCATTTTTATTGTTCCTTGTGGTATTGCCATTCTGGACAAACTCACTTATTCGTATCTATGGGATGAAAAGTATTCCCGGTGTGAAAGGTGTGTTAAATACCATGTTAATGGGATATAGGGCATTTTTGAGTGAGTTTATTCGTATTTTAAATACCGAAGTAGCTGTAATCATTGGTTTAGTGTATCTCCTTTTACCATTTATGATTCTACCGCTCTACTCTGCTATTGAAAAATTAGATGGACGTTTATTAGAAGCGGCAAGAGATTTAGGCGCGAATGCGGTTCAACGTTTCTTCCGTGTAATTTTGCCATTAACCATGCCTGGTATCGTAGCGGGTTGTTTATTAGTACTACTACCAGCAATGGGTATGTTCTATGTGGCAGACTTACTTGGTGGTGCGAAAGTGTTATTAGTTGGTAACGTAATTAAGAGTGAATTTTAATTTCCCGTAACTGGCCATTCGGTTCGGCAATCAGTATCGGTTTAACCATCTTAATGGCATTGTTGATTTTCGTTTACTATCGTGCAAAATAAATTGTTGAATAAGAAAGTGGAGTTAGAATAATGAGTCGTTTACTACGTAATATTTTTATGTTTGTGGTATACGCTTATTTGTATATCCCAATTATTATTTTGGTGACTAACTCCTTTAACGAAGACCGTTATGGTTTAAGTTGGAAAGGCTTTAGCTGGAACTGGTATGAACGTTTATTTAATAACGATACCTTAATTCAAGCTGCGTTCCACTCTGTCACTATTGCCTCTTTGCTGCAACGTTAGCCACTATTGTGGGCGGTTTGACCGCAATTGCACTTTATCGCTATCGTTTCCGTGGTAAACAAGCGGTAAGTGGTATGTTATTTATCGTCATGATGTCACCAGATATCGTAATGGCTGTTTCTCTACTAGCCTTATTCATGGTTGTAGGAATTTCGTTAGGTTTCTGGTCATTATTATTGGCACACGTAACATTCTGTTTACCTTATGTTACCGTAACGATTTTCTCGCGTTTAAATGGCTTTGATGCAAGAATGCTTGAAGCAGCAAAAGATTTAGGGTGCTAGCAGAAGTCACTATTTTGCGTAAAATTATCCTACCGCTTTGCCTTACCGGCAGTGGTATCTGGTTGGTTGTTAAGCTTTACTATTTCATTAGATGATGTTGTTGTATCCTCTTTCGTAAGTGGTGTAAGCTATGAAATCCTACCATTGCGTATCTTCTCTCTTGTAAAAACAGGGGTAACACCAGAAGTAAACGCGTTAGCAACGATTATGATCGTGCTTTCATTAGGATTAGTAATTTTAAGCCAATTAGTTGCACGTAAAAATAATCATTAAACATTGATATAAAAAGGTTTCACAAATCTTTTAAGATCGAAATAGAATCACGCCTTGACGCACAATCAAGGCGTATACTCTGCATTAATGCAGGTGGTTTTTACCCCTCTTTACGGAGAACAAACAAAAATGATTTTGGTAGGTTTGCTTACTGCCGGTTTAGTTGTCTACATTAACTGCTTGTAACGACAAAGAAGCCAAGTCTGATGCTACAAAAGCACAGGCTCCAGCAAATGATACTGTGTACTTATATACTTGGACTGAATACGTACCAGATGGTCTTTTAGATGACTTCACAAAAGAAACTGGTATCAAAGTTATCGTAGCAAGTCTTGAATCAAACGAAACCATGTATGCCAAAATGAAAACCCAAGGCGATGCTGGTGGTTATGATGTGATTGCACCATCTAACTACTTCGTATCTAAAATGGGACGCGAAGGCATGCTACAAGAATTAGATCACAGTAAATTACCTGTTATCAAAGAATTAGACCCTGATTGGCTCAACAAACCTTATGATAAAGGCAATAAATACTCACTTCCTCAGTTGTTAGGTGCGCCAGGTATTGCATTTAATACCAATACCTATAAAGGTTCTGACTTCACTTCTTGGGGCGATTTCTGGAAACCTGAATATGCAAACAAAATCCAATTATTGGATGATGCGCGTGAAGTATTCAATATTGCGTTATTAAAAATTGGTCAAGATCCAAATACCAAAGATCCTGCAATTATTAAACAAGCTTATGAAGAGTTGTTAAAACTACGTCCAAACGTACTTTCTTTCAATTCTGATAACCCTGCAAACTCTTTCATCTCTGGTGAAGTAGAATTAGGTCAGTTATGGAATGGCTCTGTGCGTATCGCTAAAAAAGAACAAGCACCATTAAATATGGTGTTCCTAAAAGAAGGTCCTGTTCTTTGGGTTGATACTTTAGCGATTCCTAAAACCTCTAAAAACCCAGATGGTGCACACAAGTTAATTAACTACTTATTAGGTGCAAAAGCAGCAGAGAAATTGACTTTAGCGATCGGTTACCCAACAGCTAACCTAGAAGCGAAAAAAGTGCTTCAAAAGAAATCACTGAAGATCCATCTATTTATCCAACAGCTGAAATTCTTCAAAAAAGCCACTGGCAAGATGATGTAGGTGATGCGATTCAATATTACGAACAGTATTACCAAGAGTTAAAAGCAGCAAAATAATGCGTTTTTAAGTGATAACAAAAAGTGTGGCCAAATTTAGCCGCACTTTTTTATATTTACCGTTTGAGAAGAAACTATTTATAGCGTTTTTGATGCGTTTTTATCTTGCTCTTGTAAACGGTCAAAGCTTTTCTTTAATTTGAATTTCCATACCACGATTAGTTGGGAAAATAATATTGTGTATCTTTCAGTTCCGGTGGGAAGTAATTTTTCTCCAGCAGCATAAGCATTCGGTTCATCATGTGCATAACGATATTCAGCGCCATAACCTAATTCTTTCATTAAAGCCGTTGGCGCATTACGTAAATGAGGTGGCACATCGAAATCAGGAAAATCTTTTGCATGTTGTTTGGCTGCATTAAATGCGTTATAAACCGCATTACTCTTCGGCGCTACGGCCAAATAAATAATGGCTTGCGCAATGGCTCTCTCTCCTTCATAAGCGCCCACTCTCGTAAAACAATCCCAAGCTGCTAGAGCCACTTGCATTGCACGAGGATCAGCATTTCCCACATCTTCTGATGCAATCGCTAATAAACGTCTTGCAACATAAAGAGGATCACCACCTGCAGTGATAATTCGCGCATACCAGTAAAGCGCAGCATCTGCTGCGGAGCCTCGAATAGATTTATGTAAAGCAGAAATCAAATCATAAAAGCGATCACCTTGTTTATCAAAACGAGCTTGTCTCTCACCTAATACTTCTTTCAACAAAGTGCGGTCTAATTTTTTACCGTTTTCAGTTTCAGAAGCCATATCAACCATCAGTTCAAGACAATTTAAAGCCAGGCGAGCATCACCATTCACATATTCAGCTAATACATGTAGTAAATTCTCTTCTAAAACTAACCGCTCTTTACCTAATCCTCGCTCAGGATCAGAAATCGCTTGTTGTAGAACTTGTTCGATTTCAGCCACTGTCAATGACTTGAGGAGATAAACTCTCGCACGAGAAAGCAATGCATTATTTAATTCAAAGGAAGGATTTTCTGTTGTCGCACCAATAAAAATAATCGTTCCATCTTCAATATGGGGTAAAAACGCATCTTGTTGGCTTTTGTTAAAGCGATGCACTTCATCCACAAATAAAATCGTTTGGCGATCTGCAAAGTCGATTTTGTTTCGCGCGCTCAATTGATTCCTCAATTTCTTTCACACCACTTGTTACCGCTGAAATCCGTTCAACTTCTGCATTGATACGATGAGCAACACTTTCCGCCAGTGTTGTTTTACCTGTACCCGGCGGTCCCCACAAAATCATCGAATGAACATACCTGCTTGTTGCTTTACGACGCTTTTCCTTCCCCAATTAAAGTGCGTCTAGTCCATAATGATCCATCCATTTGTTGGACGCATACGGGCTGCTCACAAAGGAAGTCATTTTCAGCAAAAATCAAAATTAAGATTAGACATATTCTTTCCTTATTAAGCAAAAGGTGTGAAGATTATCATTCACACCTTATGGATTATTTTTACCTTTACGTTGGTCATCCAACTCACGCCTTTCAGTACCGCTAAATTGGAATAAGCTATCAGCTAGTGTTTTGATTCGTAATGGTACGCAACACATAAAGATTGGTTTGGCCATCTTTTTCTGTGGTGCTGAAATTTTTAACACACCATTTGTATCTACGCTGAATATCAAAATTGTTTTAATATTACTATTTTCGCCTTCGGTTTTAACACAAACGTATCCGCATTCTGCGTCACTGAATACCGATTCCAGTGATTTTTATCGTTACCGGTTAAAAGCATCGAAAGGGTATTAGTTTACCGCGTCCTTCACCCATTGAGCGGTGACTTGTTGCACGAATGGATCGTAATACCAAAGGGTTTTACCATCTGCACAATTTGTGTTTCTTTGCGGTGATTTGGTATCCATACGGAAAAAGATTTGGACGTTTAATTTGAAGTTTTTCCCACTTCCTTGTTGAACGTTTTTACCGCCAGCAGACGTCACAGTTTGTGAGAAATCAGCACTCAATACCGTTACTGATTTAAGCTGATTTTTGTAGCTCATCTGCAGCATCAGCAAAAGGCAAAGTTACTTGCGCTTAAAAAGTGCAGTAAGTGCGGTCATTTTTAATAATGTTTTTTCATTCTACTTTCCTTTTTGTAAAGTGAAACTTAAGAGAATTAATATTCGGAACGTCGAGCTAAAATTTCGTTTTCCATTTTTCATTGGGCCTAAAAATACCTTGTTCTTCGAGCTGATCCATAATTCGAGCCGCCTCGTTAAACTTCCAACACCAAATTTACGTTGAACATAAGAAGTCGATGTAGTGCCCTGTGCTTAAGACAAACTCAGCGACTTCATCAACACGCATCAAGATCGCTGCTACTTGCCGTTGATTTTTCACCAGAGTCTCTCATCATCCGCGCCGTCTAAAAATGCCATCAATATAATTTGGTTTACCACGCACGCCAATCATCTGCTACACGCGCCACCTCATCATCACTCATAAAGGCACCGTGTACTCGAACAAGATCCGAAGAGCCTTGTCCTGAATATAACATATCACCACGGCCTAATAAGGCTTCTGCACCACCTTGTGATCCAGAATCGTTCTAGAGTCAATTTTACTTGCCACTGTAAAGGCAATACGGCTTGAATATTAGCTTTAATTAACCCGGTAATCACATCTACTGAAGGGCGTTGTGTTGCTAAAATCAAATGAATACCAATCGCACGGGCTTTTTGCTGCCAAGCGAGCAATTAACTCTTCAATTTGTTTCCTGCAACCATCATTAAGTCAGCAAACTCATCAACGATCACGATAATATAGCTCAATTTTTCTAATGGAGGCAGCATCTTATCCATTGTATCACCCGGTTTCCAAATTGGGTTTTGGAATTGGCATATTGAGTTTTCATATTCTTCAATTTTTCGTTATACCCTTCAATGTTACGCACACGTAGGGCTGACAATAATTGATAACGACGTTCCATTTCATCTACGCACCAACGCAATGCATTCGCCGCTTTTTTCATATCCGTCACTACAGGAGTAAGCAAGTGTGGAATATCGTTATAAATAGAAAGTTCAACCACTTTCGGGTCAATCATAATAAATTTCACTTCATCCGGTGTCACACGGAAAAGCAAACTTAAAATCATGGTATTCACACCAACAGATTTACCCGAGCCTGTTGAACCTGCAACAAGCAAGTGAGGCATTTTAGCCAAATCAACCACAACGGGTTTTCCACTAATATCTTTACCCAAAGCCATTGAAAGCAATGATGTTGATGAACGGAATTCATTACTATCGAGCACATCACGCAATGGTACCATTTGACGGTGCGCATTTGGCGTTTCAATACCGATATAAGGCTTACCTGGAATCACCTCTGCCACACGGATCGCACGGAACATCAATGCACGTGCTAAATCGGTATCAATACTTGTTACTTTGGATGCTTTTACACCTGGTTGTAATTCAAGCTCATAACGAGTCACTACTGGGCCAACTAACACATCTTGTACCGTTGCTTTGACATTAAAATTCTTTAATTGTTGTTCTATGCGTGCGGATGTGCTAAAATTTCTTCACGCGTAATATCTTGAGCCTGCGTTGGACGATGCTCAAGTAAATCTAAACTTTCGTAATGGTGTCGTTGGTTTTTCACGTTTATTTGTTGGCTGTTGGAATGCAGGATGAATAGCGTATCAGAATACGGCTTTATAGGTTGTTTCAGTTGCATTCTCAATATGAATTTCACGCGCTTTAACTGGTGAAGCTGTCGACTCATTCAAGATCACTTTTAATGCATCTTCGGCATTTGAGGCTTTTGCTCGCACTTCCATTTCTTGCATACGAGCTTGCTCTTGCGCAGCAAACTGACGCGCTAATTCATCTTCTAAACCATCATTATCTGATTCTAAAGATTCATCATAAGTTGGATAAAAGTGCGGTCGTATTTTCAGGTGTTTTTAAGTGACACTTTTTGGTATGACATTTTCTTCAAAAATATCATCTGAATCATCCGCACTTTGATGATTCACTTGTGAGTTTTTCCATGTTGCTGAAAAATCTTCTTTGTTGGTAATTCAACGGAAGAAGAGGCAGAAATAGATACATTCGGCAAATTGTCAGATTCAACTGTGAAGCCTTTAAACTTATCTTCTAATTTTTCAACATCTGCCGGCTCTGAAGCACTCGGTGAGGATAGCCCACTGATATTAATTAGTTGCTCAGGCTTAACAAAGGCATTTCCAGGCTCGTCCTCTTTCTCATTTTCTGTAGATTCAGTTTCCAATTGAGAATCAGAGAAAAAGCAAGTTGTTGAGGTGCCTCAATCACAATTTGTTCAAGATCATCTACAGGAGTATGTTCTGCATGCTCCTCTTCTGCCGGCTGATTTTTCATGGTTAGCCAATGATAGAATTTCACAATTAAACGAATTAATGATGCACCAGAACAGAAAATAAAGCCCACAACTGCACAGATAAAGCCCACTAAAATACAGCCAAACTTACCGAGTGTAGGATATAAATTCACCACTAAGCTGCCACCAAATACGCCACCAGCTAAATAGTAGTTCGTATTTGAAAGCAACAATGTTGCCATCATGGTTAAGCCAATAATGAGAGCAATAAAACCAAAGGAACGTAATGCAATACGGGTTACAGAGAGAGAATGCACCGCTTTGGTTTTCAGTAACTAAATCGGTACGATAAAATGACAAACGGAATGAGATGACCTATATAGCCGAGAAAAACAAAAACGCATCAATTAACCAAGCACCAAAAGCACCGGCTTTATTAATGGTTTCAGTTTGAAAACTTGCTGTAGACCAAGAGTTATCTAATGGCGTATAGCTTGACCATGCCACGATTAAATATAAACCTAAAAGTGCGGTCAATCCGAGTAATAATTCTGCTAAATATTGTTTCGGTGTAAATCGTTTTGTAATTCGTTTAATCATTTTTATTTTAGTACGAGATAATTAGTTTGTTTCACTTCTTCCATGACAACATAAGTTCGGGTGTCATTCACACCAGGTAAGCGCAATAATGTGGTACCCAATAATTTTTCGATATGCGGCCATATCTGCTACACGTGTCTTGAGTAAATAATCGAAATCACCTGATACCAAATGACATTCGAGAATTTCATCAAGCGCTTGAATCGCGGCATTAAACTCTTCGAAAACATCCGGTTTACCACGCACAAGTGTAATTTCAACGATCACCAATAAAGGCGCATCCAGTAATTCAGGATTTAATAGCGCCCGATAGCTCATAATCACACCCCTTGTTTTTCTAAGCGTTTTTACCCTTTCTAAAACAAGGCGTTGGCGATAAGCCAACTTTCTTTGATAAATCGATATTAGATTTTACCGTTGCGTTGTAATTCATTTAAGATTTTGATATCAATGCTATCCAACGCTTTGTTAATTTCTTTTCCATAACCTTTCCTTATGTACGGCGCATATTCTATCTAATTTATCAAAAACTTTCAGTAATCAGACAACAATAGGACAACGTTTTTTTAGAAATTATCCAAAATGGCTAGTGCATCAGCGAGTTTTTTCACCGTAAAAACTTCCATATTCTCAACCGCACTTTTCGGCTTATTGGCAAAAGGGACAATCGCGCGTTTAAAACCATGTTTTGCGGCTTCACTAATACGCTCTTGGCCGCTGGTTACCGGTCGAATTTCACCTGCTAACCCTGACTTCACCAAAGACAACTAAATCTTGTGGCAATGGACGATTACGAAAACTCGAAATTAATGCAAGTAATAATGCAAGATCCGCCCCTGTTTCTCCAACTTTTACACCTCCAACGACATTCACAAAAACATCTTGATCCGACATTTGTAGTCCACCATGGCGATGTAATACCGCAAGTAATATGCTAAACGATTTTGTTCTAGCCCCACTGCTACACGGCGCGGATTTGCAAGCATGGAATGATCCACCAACGCTTGAATTTCCACGCAAAAGCGGACGCGTTCCTTCCCAAAGTACCATGACTGAGCTACCAGGCGTTTGTTCATCTCCACGGCTTAGAAAATTGCCGATGGATTTTTCACTTCGCGCAGGCCTTGCTCTGTCATACCAAATACCCTAAGCTCATTCACTGCGCCAAAAACGGTTTTTATGGCTGCGTAACACGTACGGAAACGGGAATCTGCCTCCCTTCCAGCAATAACGAACAGTCAATGGCATGTTCCAATACTTTTGGCCCCGCAAGGTGCCGTCTTTAGTGACATGTCCAACCATAATGATAGCGACCTGTCGGGTTTTCGCATAACGAGTCAGGAAAGAAGCGCATTCACGCACTTGTGCCACGCTTCCTGGAGAAGATTGAATATCTGAAAGATGCATAACCTGGATCAGAATCCACCACAATAATTTGAGGTTTCAACTGATCCGCCAAATTACAAATTTGCTCAACAGACGTTTCAGATAACATATTTAATTTATCTGTCGGCAGATTTAAGCGATTAGCTCGCATTGCCACTTGTTGCAGTGACTCTTCCCTGTCACATAAAGTGCGGTCATATTTTTCGCTAATCCGCATCACTTGAAGTAACAAGGTACTTTTTCCCCGCGCCAGGATGCCCACCAATTAAAAATGGCACTCCCCGGCACGATCCCGCCGCCTAACACGCGATCTAATTCTTTAAATCCACTGGTGAAACGCGGTGTTTCTTGCAGCTAATTTCAGAAAGCGTTTGGATTTTTGCGCGAGTTTCTCCTGCATAACCGCTAAAAACGATCATTTTTGTGGAATTTGAGGCTGAAATTAACCGCACTTCACTAATGGTATTCCAGGGCTTTACAGGCAGAACACTGCCCTTGCCAGCGCAAAATTCAGCGCCACAATCATTACATACATAAGCGGTTTTAGGAGCTTTTTGCCATTTTTATTATCCTTTTCGAGAAACTGTTTTTACGCCATCAACATCATTAAAACCAAGCATTCTTTCAAAATACGCACGGCTCTTTAATAACGCTTTTTAACTTCTCAATAGTTTGAAAAATTATCTTTTTGTTTGACTATGAAAGGTAATCAAGCCTTTTTATTTCATTAAGGAAAAAAATTGATTACTAGCTAATAACTCAGCTGATTGACTTTCTTCCAGTTTTTCAAACAAGGCTTTGTGGTCATCATAATAATGATAAAGATTGAAAAAATGCGCCCACACGTTCAACAGTTTTCATAAAATCGAAAGCAAACACATCTGTTGGAAATGAAAGCGTTTCCTCAATCAATTGCTGCTCCATTTTCATGACAGCACTTAATTGTTCGCGAGAATCAACCGCACTTTCCCTCACGTTCTTCTTTTTAAGAAATCCCGCCATTTATTTAACCAATCAATCAGAAGTTGTTTTACTGCCTAGTTGATAGCCTCGTTTCGCTTTACTTGCCGAACTAAAATACACATCCTGTTCAAAAGGTAAAAGTGAGACAAAATAGAAAAGATCTGAAACAAGCCCTTCTTTTAATTCAAATTCAATTTCGCATATAGGCTGTGTTTTCTCCCTGATAGAATCTTCCCTTGATCAAAAGCCACTTCAATTTTTGATGCACCAAATGCAATCAACCAAAAAGCGCGGTTAAAATCTGTTGAGAAAATCGGCTGTAATGCAGCGGAAGGCAAATGTTCAAATGGATACAATGACGTTAATTGTGCCGATGTAGGTACTGAATCATCAGGTATAGATAAATTATATTCTGGACGGCTATGTAATCCACCAACCACTTTTCCGTCTGTTTTTAAGGTAAGTGTGAAATCGTTATTTTCCCTGACGGACACGCAATCCCATTTTTTGTTTTGCCAAAAATGATCGGGATAATCGAAATAAGTATTTCCTAGAAAGATCGTATTTTGCTCTAAGATATTGAATTGATTGAGGTGTGTTTTTAGGATATCAAAAAGCATCAGAGGTGACTGCAAGCTTTAATTCAACTTCATTACTCATTTTATTTTTCCTTATCAATTTTAACTGTTTAAATATACAGATAATTTTTATACAAATCAAGATCTTTTCGTGTATTTCCCTATAAAAATCAGGTAATATGCAACGGAAATTTTAACCCTGTTATGGAGTAAAACACCTATGGCAATGAACAATATTCTCGGATTAGTTTGCCCATTCTCCTTTAAAAACCTCTGCAAAAACATTCTAAAAGGTTACAGAATGTTTGCGATTTATTAATTCCATTCTTTCAACATACCTATTTAAAAACAATGGGATGAAGCAGAAAAAGTACGTTTAGACATTTCTCAAGGTGAACGTGAAGCAGACGGTTTAAAAACGTGAAATTCGTTTGAAAATTGCCTCGTGGTTTATTTTTACCTATCGATCAGTACTGATTTGATTGGAATTAGTTACCCAATTAGACAAATTAGCTAACTTTGCTAAAAAGATATTTCAGGTCGTATGATTGGTCGTCAATTCGGCATTCCGGAAGAAATGCAGAAAGTTTCTTAAAATATGTTAAACGTAGTTTTAGACTCTATTCATCAAGCACATCGTGTGATTGAAGAGATGGATCAATTACTTGAAACCGGTTTTAAAGGCCGTGAACTTAAATTAGTGAATACCATGATCCAAGAGTTAGATTCTATCGAAGATGATACGGATCAAATGCAAATTCAATTACGTAAAAATGTTGCGTAGGTATTGAAAGTCGTTATAACCCAATTGATGTGATGTTCTTGTATAAAGTCATCGAGTGGGTGGGCGTATTAGCCGATCAGGCACAACGTGTTGGCTCTCGTATTGAATTAATGCTAGCTCGCTCTTAATTTTGACGACATTAACTACAACATAGGAAATTCACTATGGAAATTATTAATGCATACGGCTCGTGGTTAGTCTTAATTACCGCGGTATTCGGCTTTTTATGGCATTTGGTATTGGTGCCAACGACGTATCAAACTCAATGGGGACTTCCGTAGGGTTCGGGAACCATTACAGCAAAACAAGCGATTGTTATTGCTTTGATTTTTGAATCCGCAGGAGCTTATTTAGCCGGTGGTGAAGTAACTGAAACCATTAAAAGCGGTGTTATCGATCCGACTCAATTTATCGAATCTCCAGATCTCTTAGCATTAGGGATGCTTTCAACGCTCTTTGCCTCAGGTGCTTGGTTATTTATCGCCACTAAAATGGGCTGGCCTGTTTCGGGTACCCACACCATCATCGGTGCTTTAATTGGTTTTGCTTGTATTACAATTGGTCCTGGTTCTGTTGACTGGTCTACAATCGGTGGGAATTGTTGGTAGCTGGTTTATCACACCAGTGATTGCGGGACTTTTAGCCTATACCATCTTTGCGAGTATCCAAAAACTCATATTTGATACTGAGAACCCACTGAAAAATGCACAAAAATATGGCCCTTACTACATGGCAATTACCGTATTCGTGCTTTGTATCGTGACTATGGCAAAAGGTTTAAAACACGTTGGTTTAAATCTTTCAACAAATGAAACCCTCGGTATTTCATTGCTAATTAGCGTCATTGGTATGATTTTCTGCCACTTCTACTTCCGCAGTAAAAGATTCACTGAAAAAGCAACAAAAGGCGCATTCGGCTCGGTAGAAAAGATTTTTAGTATCTTAATGCTTTTAACTGCTTGTGCAATGGCATTCGCACATGGTTCTAATGACGTAGCCAATGCAATTGGTCCGCTTTCTTCTGTGGTCTCAATTGTGGAAAATGGTGGACAAATCCTTAGCGGTGGAAAATTAGCTTGGTGGATTTTACCTTTAGGTGCATTAGGTATCGCAGTTGGTCTGATTGCGATGGGGCAAAAAGTGATGGCAACTGTAGGATCAGGTATTACCGATTTAACCCCTAGTCGTGGTTTTGCCGCACAATTTGCAACTGCGATGACTGTTGTTGTCGCATCAGGTACAGGTTTACCAATATCCACGACACAAACTTTAGTGGGCGCAATCTTAGGTATCGGTTTCGCGCGTGGTATTGCGGCACTTAACTTAACGGTTATCCGTAACATCATTAGTTCATGGGTTGTGACGTTACCAGCGGGTGCATTCTTCGCGATTATGATTTTTACGTCCTTCGCGCGATTTTTCCATTAGTATAATTATTAAAAGTGCGGTTATTTTTCATTGTATTTTCTAACCGCACTTCTTTCACGAATCTAGGAAGTATTATGTCAAAAGTGAGCAAACTTTTATTTTCTTGTGTTTTATTAGGCTCAACCATTGGGACAGTACAAGCTGAAACGAATATGTGACAGAAAATCTGAACACATATTTACGCAAAGGTGCAGGCGATCAGTTTAAGATCGTGGGTGCAATCCAATCTGGCGAAGCGGTAACAGTCTTAGGACAAGAAGGAAAATATACCTAATTCGTGATAATAAAAATCGCGAGGCATGGATTTTAACCTCGGAACTGAGTTCTACGCATAGTAGCCGTGAAGAAAAAATCCAAGATTAAAAAGCGCAGGTTCAAGAACCGACTTTGAAGCTGAGTCGCGTTGATTCAGATTGGCAGCAACGTACAAAACGAAATTCAACGTCGTAGTAAACAAGCGGAACAACAAAGCAGTGAATTGCTTGAGCAAAATTCACAACTTAAACGTGAATTAGAAATGACGAAAAATAAAAATCGTGATTTAGAAGCAATGCTTGATGCGAATAAACGTGAAATTGCGATTCAATGGTTTATTTATGGCGGCTCGGTATTGGGTGTAGGTTTATTAATTGGCTTAGTATTACCTCACATTTTACCTAGACGTAAACGTCGTGATAGCTGGTCATGATTCATTATTGAGGTAGGCATTTGCCTACCTTTTCTTTATATTTTGATGGGAGAGCAAAATGGAAATTTATCTTGTCGGCGGTGCTGTACGCGATCAACTTTTAGGTTTACCAGTAAAAAGATCGTGACTGGGTCGTCGTGGGAGCAACACCAGAAATGTTGCTGGCTCAAGGTTACCAACAAGTTGGCAAAGACTTCCCTGTTTTTAATCCTGAAAAGCCATGAAGAATATGCGCTTGCCCGTACAGAACGAAAATCAGGCAAAGGCTACACTGGATTTATTTGTGATTTTTCAGATGATATTACGCTTGAACAAGATTTAATTCGTCGAGATCTCACCATTAATGCCATTGTCCAAGACAAAGATGGCAAACTGCACGATCCTTATCATGGCGTAGAAGATATTCATCAACGTATTTTACGTCATATTTCCCCCGCTTTTTCTGAAGACCCACTTCGTGTATTACTGTCGCACGTTTCGCTGCTCGTTTCCATCATTTAGGTTTCTCAGTTGCCGAAGAAACCCTTAAATTAATGACTGAACTCACTGAACAAGGCGAACTCGCCCACCTAACGGCTGAGCGTGTTTGGATGGAAACGGAAAAAGCATTAAATGAGCCACATCCTGAAATTTATTTTGAAACACTGCATCAAGTTGGGGCACTCAAAGTGCTCTTCCCTGAGGTTGCCGCCTTAGATGGGTGTACCTAACCCAGCCAAATATCATCCTGAAATTGATAGCTTTTGTTCACACCATGCTCGTATTGCAGCAAGCCGTTAAACTCACTGAAAATACTAATTTGAATAAAAGCGCGGTCCGTTTTGCTGCGATTTGTCATGATCTTGGAAAAGCCCTTACCCCAAAAGAAATGTGGCCTAGTCATCATGGACATGAAAAAGCGGGGATTAAACCGACTCATTCATTATGCAAACGCCTTAGAGTGCCTAATTATCTTCAAGAATTAGGCGAATTAACTTGCGAATATCACACGCATGCACACAAAGCATTAGAACTTCGCCCAGAAACAGTAGTGAAACTCTTTAATACTTTTTGATGTTTGGCGCAAGCCTCAGCGTTTTGAGGAATTTTTATTGGTATGTTTATCTGATACTCGCGGACGAACAGGGCTTTGAAAATAAAGAATATCCGCAAATTGATTACCTCAAAACACTTTATCAAGCCGCTCTAGCTGTTGATGTGCAACAAGTGATTGCCGATGGTTTTTGAAAAGCAAGGCATTCGAGATGAATTAACCCGTCGAAGAATTGCCGCAGTGAAAGCCGAGAAAACTCGCTTAAATGCTTAATCAAGCTTTTACTAAAAAGTAAACTAACCCTTACAATATGTGCAATTTTTTTAGTAAATATTTTGTTGTAAAATTATTAAAATCTCTTCTCGCACCTGTATTTTGCAAGTGTGATCTTATCCGCTTGTACCCTTGATGCAGAACGCCCAACAGATGTTCAACATATCGATAAGAACGATATTACGTGGCAACAGCACCTCAAAAATCAAACAAATTCAATCTTATAGTACAAAAGGACAAATTGGTTACATCAGTCCACAAGAGCGTTTTTCTAGTCGCTTTGAATGGCAATATCAAAACCCGAAAGCCTATAAGTTAAAACTTTATTCTCTGATCAGCAAAAACGACGCTAACTATGGAAATGCATCCAAATGGGATGACAATTTCAGATAATAAAAGGCAATCAACAATCTGATAAAAAAATGCCAAATTATTGTTACGAAATCATCGGAATGGATGTGCCATTAGAGCATTTAGCTTATTGGTTAAAAGGTCAGCCAGCAGATAACGCGGATTACCAAGTTGGAACTAATCATCTTTATCCGAATTTAGCTACCCACTTGATGGTTTCGATTTGGACAGCCGATTACCTGAGCTATCATCCGGATAATTCGATGCCTGAAAATATTCTATTAAAGAATAAAAAGTACATCACAAACCCTAAAAATTCGTGTGGATGAATGGGCGTTCTAATGAAAACACATCACTTTTTCGACCGCACTTTCAACTTCTCTTGGAAAGCCTAATCGCTTTCCAAGCCCCGCAAAAACTCAATTTATTTCTCTATATAAAACGGTAAACTGCCAAACGGCTACCACGAATTACAAACCCTTTTCCAATTTCTTGATTTCGGTGATTGGCTCACCATTGATATTTGCTAAGCTAAACAAATCCGAATCTCTCCTGAAATTCCTAGGCTTACCTCTAGAACAAAACGTAATCTATCGTGCAGCGACACTCCTACAAGAAAAACAGGCTGTACACTCGGCGCGACAATTCATTTAGATAAAATTCTGCCAATGGGCGGTGGGATTGGCGGCGGCTCATCCAATGCTGCAACGACTCTGCTTGCTTTAAACCATTTATGGCAAACCCATTTATCCATTAATGAACTTGCCGAGCTTGGGCTAAAACTTGGGGCTGATGTGCCGATCTTCGTTCATGGACAAGCCGCTTTTTGCGAGAAGGTGTGGGTGAAAAATCAATACTGCAAACCACAAGAAAAATATTATGTGGTGCTAAAACCTGAAACTGCGATTTCTACTGCAGTGGTTTTTAGCGATCCAGATTTGCCACGCAATACAGAAAAAAGATCCCTTGTACAGCTTTTAAACCAACCGTTTGCAAACGATTGCGAAAAAGTTGTGCAAACTCAATATCCGGAAGTTGAAAAAGCCCTACTATGGTTGTTACAATATGGACCAGCCAGATTAACAGGGACAGGGGCTTGTGTTTTTGCTGAATTTGATGATGAAAAATCAGCACAAGCTGTTTTCCAACAAAAACCGAAGGAATTTTTCGGCTTTGTTGCTAAAGGATTAAACGTTTCACCATTACATACCATGCTGAAACAACTCTCGACCAACCAATCTATCTACACTCAACCTGAGGGTTATATAAAATGCCAGACATTAAACTCTTTGCTGGAAATGCTACGCCTGAGCTAGCGAAAAAGATTTCTGAACGTCTTTTACACTTTCATTAGAGCGATGCCACCGTTGGACGCTTTAGCGATGGTGAAATCAGTGCAAATTAATGAAAATGTGCGTGGTGCAGACGTGTTTATTATCAATCTACCTGTGCGCCAACGAATGACAACCTGATGGAATTGATTGTAATGATTGATGCTTTACGTCGTGCATCAGCTGGTCGTAATACTGCCGTAGTTCCCTTATTTTCGGTTATGCTCGTCAAGATCGTCGTGTACGTTCTGCTCGTGTTCCAATCACCGCAAAAGTTGTTGCTGACTTTACTTTCAACTGCTAGGGATTGACCGCGTATTAACCTGTGAGCTTACACGCAGAGCAAATTCAGGGTTTCTTTGATGTGCCAGTTGATAACGTATTCGGTTCACCTGTTTTTACTTGATGATATCTTGAAGAAAACCGATCTTGTCAACCCTATCGTTGTTTCTCGGATATCGGCGGTGTGGTACGTGCCGTGCGGTAGCAGGAAATTTATTAAACGATACCGAAATGGCAATTATCGACAAACGTCGTCCACGCGCAAACGTATCGCAAGTTATGCACATTATCGGGGATGTCGCGGATCGTGATTGTATCGCTTGTCGATGATATGATTGATACAGGTGGTACATTATGTAAAAGCGGCTGAAGCATTAAAAGAACGCGGTGCAAAACGCGTATTTGCTTGCAACTCACGCCGTATTCTCTGGTGCAGCAGCTGAGCATTTAGCGAGCGATGCCATTGATGAAATCGTGGTAGCTGATACCGTTCCACTTTCACCAGAAATCAAAAGCGCTTGGCAAAGTACGTGTACTGACTCTTTCTACCATGCTGGCTGAAGCAATTCGTCGTATCAGCAATGAAAGAATCTATTTCAGCAATGTTTGAATAATTATTTCGCTTAACATTCATTTTAAAAGTGCGGTCGGAAAACCTTATGTGTTTTCGACTGCACTTTTTCTACTCAACTAAAAAAATTAGGTATATTGCCCCATTGGGGCACTACTCAGAAAAGCAAAATAGATGTCAGCTATTTAAAAATAGCACTTATTTTTAGTGGTTTAAGAATACGGCAAGAGTACTTTTTTATTGCAAATACCAATGTTTCAAATTTGTAGAGCTAAATCACGCTTTTCTTCACTTTTTATTTTCAATCGTTTACGTATAAAAAGAGAGCATATACTCCCTTCTCTGAAAATAGCATTAAATTAGCCGTTAATAAATTTTTCGCCTAATTCAATATCAGCACGCAATGTTGGTAACATTGCTTCTAAATACTTCTTGTTCAAATTTGCTTAAAAGTACCGATTGGTAAAATTTCCTCTACACCTTCTTTACCTAAACGTACCGGTTGAGCGAAGAAACGTGCATATTTGCCATCTCCTTCTACATAAGTACATTCAACGACCGTTTCGCCACTTAAGACCTTTCACTAATGAACGAGCAAAACGTGCTGCCGCTTGAGCCATAGAAAGTGTCGCAGAACCACCACCCTGCTTTTGGCTTCAACCACTTCAGTACCTGCATTTTGGATACGTTTTGTTAATGGTGCGATTTCCTCTTCTTTCCACTCAGCATATTGAACTTGTGAAAGTAATGGAAGAATCGTCACACCTGAGTGACCGCCAATTACCGGTACGCTTGTACGAGAAACATTTAAAGCCTTTTAATTCAGAAACGAATGTTTCAGAACGTAATACGTCTAAAGTGGTGACACCGAATAATTTACGTTTTATCGTAAACACCCGCTTTTTCAACACTTCTGCATGCAATTGCAACCGTCGTATTCACAGGGTTGGTGATAATACCTACACAAGCTTTTGGACAAGTTTTTGCAACATGTTCAATTAAGTTGCGCACGATACCCGCATTGATATTGAAAAGATCTGAACGATCCATACCCGGTTTACGTGCACCCCTGCAGAAGTTAAAACAGACATCAGCACCTTTTGTGGTGCAGGGTGTTGGATCTTCACCTACAAAAACCTTCTACTTTTCACCGCTGTCTGGGGATGATGACTCCATCTTTAGCCACACCTGGTGTCACTGGTGCAATATCATACAGTGATAATTCACTTTCAGCGGGTAATTGTAATTTTAAGTAATAAGGCTAATAGCTTGACCAATGCCGCCTGCTGCGCCTAATACTGCAACTTTCATAAAATACTCCTCATGTATTAATTAATCCTAACTAGGTAGAATTCTAAAGTCTTAGTCCATTAAAATTACAAACGCAGAAGTTCAATTATGCGATCTAGCTCAAACTTTTCAAACAACAAATTTCATTTCAATTGCTTAAAATGAATTTTTATGCAATTCTTATGCAAATTCCCTGTACGAGAATAACTATGTCTGATCAATTAACAAAAAGCCTTTAAAGAACTGCTAAACCAAGGCGATTTGCTTCTCAAAGTGAAATCGTTGAAGCCTTAAAGAATCAAGGATTCCAAACCATTAACCAATCCAAAGTTTCACGAATGCTAAAGCAAATTTGGTGCGGTTCGATGCAAGAAATACCAAAAATGGAAATGGTTTTGCTTTCGCCTAGGCAATTGAGTGTGCCCGCCACCAGCAGTCCATTAAAAATCTGGTTTTTGGATATTGATCATGTGGTTTTCGTCATCGTCGTCAAAACCTCTCCGGGTGCGGCTCAGTTGATCGCTCGTTTGCTAGACTCCATTGGTAAAGCCAGAAGGGAATTTTAGGGCACGTGCTGGGAGATGACACTATCTGTCACCCCAACAAAAATACAACAATTAAAGCGCTTTTTAGCACAAATTCAAACGCTCTTTGAGCAGCTTATAATGAATATCTTGGTGACCGGTGGTACAGGATTTGTTGGAAAAGCTTTAGTTACAGCACTACTGTCTCGTGGCGATAGCGTCACCGTATTAGCCGCTCTGTTGAAAAAGCCCAATCTGTTTTCCTAGAAAAACACCTCAATTTTTAACCGCACTTTCCAGCACTCAATAGACTTTAAATGACCTTTTGATGCGGTCGTTAATCTTGCTGGAGAGCCAATCTTTCGATAAAAGATGGACAGTTCAACAAAAGAAAAACTGCGTCATAGCCAGATTAATTTAACACAACAGACTTGTCCGACATTAACCAAAGTAAGAACATCCCCTAGTCTTGATTTCAGGGTTCTGCAACCGGTATTTATGGAAACTGTGGTGACGAGGCAGATCACTGAAGACGCAAATCCAAGTACTCAATTTACCGCACAACTTTGTATTGATTGGGAAAATACGGCAAAACAAGCCAACACAAGAGTCTGTTTGAGTCAGAACAGGATTGGTGCTTTCTCCAAATGGCAGGGCTTTGCTAAAAATCTACCGCTCTATCGCTTTCGGATTAGGCGGCAAATTAGGAATGGTGAGCAATATTGGGGCTGGATCGCGTTAGGGGATATGGTGAAGGGACTTCTCTTCTTTTGCTTGAGTCATAATGATTGTGAAGGTGCATTTAATTTTACTGCGCCACATCCTGTTAAAAACAAGACCTTTTAACCAATTATTAGGGTCAAGCATTACATCGTCCTTGTTTTGCTCAAGTACCTCAATTTTTCTCACCTCTCTTCTGAGTCGACGCGCTTGCATTCTATTAAACAGTCAGAATGCCTATCCAAAATATTTGCTAGATTGTGGGTTTACATTCCAATATGAAAGCTTAAAAGATTCTTCAATCATATCCTTTTCATTAGAGTTTGAAAACGTCTGAAAAGACTTATAGAGTCATCTTCCTATGCGTTGAATTTGATCTATCACGACTTTATTCTCTACTCAGTAAGATTCTTCACTAAATCCATCACAAATTCTAACCGCGCTTTGTTTTCTGGAAGTGCTTTCACAAACTTAAATTTTAATGGACCATCAAAGCGATAAACAATTGGATTTTGTTGAATTAATTTGATGAATTTTTCTGGATCAACTTTTGCTGAAGGTGAGGAATTCAATAAAAGCCTACCTTGAGCTCCGCATCAATCTTTCAATACTTTTAATGGTTTCACCATTAAACGCATCTCAACAATTTGTAAAGATTTTTCGTTGCTTCAGGTAATAGGCCAAAGACGATCAATTAATTCAACTTTTAAATTCATCTAACTCTTGCTTTACTTTCCGCTGCTGCAGCGTTTATAGAACGACAAACGCATATTGACATCACCAAGATAGTCATCTGGCAATAAAGCAGGAACACGTAACTCAATTTCAGCTTGCTGATGTGTAATCTCTTCTAATGAAGGTTCTCTTCCCTCTTTTAAGGCTTTAACTGCTGCATCAAGTAATTCCATATAAAGTGAAAAACCGAGTACTTTCAATTTGTCCCACTTTGTTCATTCCCTAATAATTCACCTGCACCGCGAATTTCTAAATCGTGCGTCGCAAGAATGAAACCTGCACCTAAGTTATCTAAACTTTCTAATGCCTCTAAACGGCGTTTTGCATCTTTCGTCATTAATTCAGGTGGCGGTGTAAGCAAATAGGCATAAAGCTTGGTGGTGAGAGCGTCCCCCTCGACCACGCAACTGGGTGAAGCTGAGCTAAACCAAGGTGTCTGCACGTTCAGATAATGATCGTATTTGCCGTTGGTACATCGATCCCTGTTTCAATAATGGTAGAACAAACTAATACGTTATAACGTTGATGATAAAAAAATCACTCATCACGCGTTCAAGTTCACGTTCTCGCATTTGGCCATGACCAATGACGACTCGAGCCTCAAGGTACAAGTGCGGTCAGTTTTTCCAGCCGTATTTTTCAATACTCGCCACATCATTATGCAAATAATAAACTTGCCCACCACGCAAAATCTCGCAGAATCGCTTCACGAATGATTCGTCATCTTTCTGGCGAGACAAACGTTTTTGATACTCACTCGAGCGAGGCTGGTGGTGTCGCAATAATAGAAAGATCGCGAATACCATTCATCGCCATATTCAAAGTACGAGGGAATTGGCGTTGCGGTAAGCGTTAAAATATCAATATTCGCTCGAAGTTGTTTAATTTTTCTCTTTTCTGTCCTACACCAAAACGATGTTCTTCATCAGTGATGAGCAAGCCAAGATCAGAAAACTTCACATCAGATTGAATCAATTTGTAGAGTTGCCAATCAGAATATCGACTTTTCCTTCAGCTAAATTTTTCTAAAGATTTGTTTTGCTCTTTGGCTGTTTTAAAGCGAAAAGCACTTCACATTAACTGGCAGATTAGCAAAACGATCTTTAAAATTCTCGTAATGCTGTTGAGCTAGCAAGGTTGTTGGGACTAATACAGCCCACTTGTTTATGATTCATGACCGCCAAAAATGCGGCGCGCATCGCCACTTCCGTCTTCCCCAAAAGCCTACATCACCACAAACTCAAACGGTCCATCGCTTTGGGGCTGGCACATATCCGAAATGACGGCGTTAATCGCCATAGCGATCGTGCGTCTCCTCAAAGGGAAAGGTTGCAGCGAAAGTGCTGATTCCTCACGATCATATTTAAACTCAAAGCCTTTTTCACTTCTCGTTGGGCATACACATCAAGTAATTCAGCTGCGACATCACGAATTTTTCTGCGGCCTTTTGACGTGTTTTCCTTCACGATTCATTACCTAATTTATGTAATGGGTGCGGTTTCATCTGAGGCCACCGACATAGCGACTAATTAAATGGAGAGAACCAACAGGTACATAAAGTTTGGACTCATTCGCATAATTGATCAGCAAATATTCCGCTTTTAAACCGCCCTGTATCAAGCGTGACTAAACCACCGTAACGCCCAACACCACTGATCTAAATGCACCACAGGGCTGCCCAATTTTTAATTCAGCCCAGATTACGCACTAAGTGTATCTGGATTCACCGCATTTTACGTTTATCACGCTGACGTTGCTGTACTCGCTCGCCTAAAAATTTCATGTTCAGTAATGACGGCGAGTTTAGCCTCATCAAGAATAAAACCTTGCTCAAGACGAGCTTACCCACAGATTAAACTTGTCTTGATTGGCTTCAGATAAGGTTTTAATCTGTTTTAGAGTTTAATTTTTAATGGTGAAAAGTCAAATCAGTAAAGTTTCACGTCGTCCTTCGGTTTCAACTGAAAATAAAACATTTCCTTTAAAATGTTCAATAAACTGTCGAAGTTGGGATAGCGGTTCTTTTTGCTGTGATTGAATGGTCACTGCTGGTAACGCGGACACCGACCCCTAAGTTTTTCTGACGAACAGATGACCGCACTTTTCTGCTTTAAAATTAATTTTAGGATAATTTTTAATGCATGGTTTACTGCATCAATGCTGAGCCACAAACGTTCTGGCGGCAAAGAGGACGCATTGGATCAACTTTTTCGATGTTCATATCTCTGTTTGGCATCAAGATAAAAACGTTCACCTTGTAGCGATTTGTTTCCATATCCACAAACAACGTTTTTCAGGGTAGATAATCAAACAATGTTGCCCATTTCATCAAAGAATAACAGCTGCAATCTTCAATCCCTAATTAGTGTGCCTTTACTGAGTTTGCTGATAAATATGTTCTGGATCTCGACGAATTTCACCAAAGGTTTCTCTAAATTGTGTGCGGAAAAATTCAATGCCTTTTTCTCATCAGTTTGGAAATTCGTGTGCAGGGTAATAAATTAATAGATTGAATTTCATCTAACGTTCGCTGCGTATCGACATCAAAGTACGAATCGAGATCAATTTCATCATCAAAAATCTAAGCGAAATGGAACCGCACTTCCCATCGGGAAAAAGATCTAAAAAGAGATCCGCGCACAGCATATTCACCATGTTCTAGCACTTGCTCTACAGAGCGATATCCTGCTGACTCTAATTGTAATCGCTAATTTTTCAATGACCAGACGGTCGCCTTTTTAATCAAAAAGGACATTATGCTGTAGATGTTTCGGTACACACGCTGCATTAATGTGCTAATCAGCTAAAACAAAGATACCTTTTTAGTATTTTTGCCAAAGTGAAATAGGCGCATGAAAACGAGAAGAAATAATTTCTTGATGAGGAGAAAAAGAATCATAAGGCAACGTTTTCCCAATCAGGGAAACTGAACAGGGCTGAGAAGTGAAATCAGTGAAAACTTGCTGATAAACGAGCCGCACTTTTTGGTATCCGGTATCACGACCACAGTCAATCCATCATATTGCTCATACAATTTCACTAACCACAAGTGCATCTGCACTCGCTAATACAGTACCGAGAATTTTATGGTCATTTGGGCTGAGTAGGAATATCAAAATTAAAATGAGGTTGTTTTTCATAAGTGCGGTCAATTTTTATCTCATTTTGCGTGAACAGCTGACTAGTTTAGCAAATTCACTCTACTTTTCAATAATTATCTGTATACAGAGGTTAAATTTAACCCTGTTTTTCTCTTTATTTTGAGCAGTTCTGAGTGGCTTTCTCTACCTTACCATCATCATCAAATTCGATGCGTGGCATACAACCTCGACAAAGCTACCTTTATCTAAACCAAGCTCACTGCAAAATTTATTATATTCATCTACCGCTTTACAGAACCAACCTCTTGTTCGCTCATTTGCCTCCTTTTTAATTTTTGTGCAATTTCCGAACGTAATAATTTTAACCCATTTTTCTTATTATAGGGTTTATCTGTTTTTGTGATGAAATAATCTCTCATTAAAGGGACAATCTTTTCATCTAAATTCATTAAAAATCGACGAATTGCCAGCAAAGCGGAAGCTAAAAGTGCAGTGAAAATAAGCAAAAGTTTTTGAAAGCTGAGCAATCTTCATCAATCAATTTCCCAATCTACTGTATGCTATTAAATTCCTGAGCAGAGCGGATGGAAAGACAAACAGGTATATTCCGATTGAAAAGATTGTGTTGCTTCTTTTTCTAATTCAATGCCCTTGTGCAGAAAGCCCTTTTTAGAGCGCATAGCGAAGTAACAGCCACTACTCGCCTCTAAATGCTCGCCTAAATGAACGAGAAAAACCACACTTCTGCCAAAAATTGAGCCAGTTCTTTGGGTATAGCAAAAACTCACTGATAAATAATCCATATCGGCATTTTGTGTGATGTATTCGATAGTTGTGTACCTATACCATGCTGCTGCCACATAGGCTGAACCGCAATTCTCGAAATGCGTAAGAATGCAATTTCACAAGCCTTTTTGTTGCTGAGCATTAAAAACAAAGCGCTTGCGGGAACAAGATTTTGCCTTTCGTCGTCTAGTTCCTTGCTGAATCGGCTTCTATAGGGCGCTGAATCCTCAATTCCCACCCTCTTTCTAATGCCCAGACTGCACCTAGTAAAGCTCGCTCACTTTCAGCGGTAAAAAAACTGCTAGATTAGCATCAAACAATCGCCGTAGATCTAATGGTGATGTACGATAATGAGCTAATGTCATCAAACCATAAAATTGAGGCAATGAAGATAATATTTCCTCTTGTAGATCGTTCAGTAATTTGGCATACTCGCTTTTTATCGTATGGTGTTTTGTTTAAGTCATCCTCTACATTTCAATAATAAAAGCTCATCAATAAACGCCTCTAAAAGCATCATCTTTTAGACCAACATAGCAGTTCAATAAGCTCGAAAGTCAGAAAAAGTGCAGTTAACTTTTTGCTTAAATTTAAGCGTCAAAAGCCTCGTCTGTTCCCTCATAACTATGGATGGTAGTCGTAAATAAAATATGCTTTAAAATAGCGGGAAAAAGTAGTAAGTTGAGCAATTGGCAACATTGCCGCCTCATCCAACAAAAAGCCAAGCATTTCTCAGAAAAAAGAGGATCATTTTTGCAAAGCAAGGAAAAAGCTCATCCGGTGCAATAAAGATAATCTCTTTTTGTGAAAATTCAGACAAAATTCTAACCGCACTTTTATTCGGTGCTGTGAGGGTAAATTTTTAGTATCAGTTGATTTGCTAATAAGCCTGCTAGAGGCTGATTTCCCTCTTCCTCGTTTAGCTGTAAGAAAGTAGAGCTCAGTTCTTTTTGTAGATTTTGCTCAATGATTTTCTGCTGATCTAAGGTCGCGTTGTGATTTGACAAATGACTGCTGAAAAGTGCGGTCAAATTTTTAAATCATTTTGATGATAAAGGACGGAAAACCATATTTATGAGATACAATGCTTTAAAATATGTCATAAATCTTGGCGTAGCAATTGCCTCAATCGAACCTGACCAACGGAGACTATCTTCATCTATTTGAGAATGAAGTTTCTCCCAATTTGATAACAAGACAATTAAGGCACCATTCATTTCAATGTGCCTGCCGCAATGGCTAGCGCCTCTAAATGGATACCTTTCCGTGCATCAAACAAGATCGTCTCAAACTCTTGTCCAAGAAGATTTTGAATTTTAGAAAACTCATTAATGATCAAGGTATTTGTCGGCAAATTAGACGGCATATTCTCACTGATCAAAAATTTGAAAATGACGTGTCATGAATTACTTTTTCTAAATAGCTTCTAATTCAGCTACATTTTGAGGGCCATTCATTACTGAGTTTGCTTTATCCATGAAAGCAATATCGGATGTCCCAATTTAGGTAATGAGTATCTTGAGCCTAGTTCTGCGATATTTTTGAACATTAACAAGCCCCTACTGACGCAGCTGCACCTTTAATTTTATGTGCGACATCTGACACCGTTTGTTGCATATCTGAGTTTGCAAGATAATCGTCATACGCTGTTTCTAATTCATCTAAATAAATCGGCATCCATTGTTTAAATAACGCCACATTAGCTTTGGCTTGAGATTTTCCGATTAACTCAATAAGTGAAATATTGATGCCTTCTTGAACCTGAGGAAGTTCTTCTTCATCAGAGTACGTCTCAATATCATCACCTAAAAGGTTTTAAAAGCACTGACGTAATTCCGTCAAAGAAAGTGGCTTGCGTAATACACCATCCATACCCTGTTCTTGATATTCTTCTTCGCTGTGCATCACGTTCGCTGTAAAGGCAATTAAAGGCGGGAGAAAATCGTAAATCCCTTCTTCGTAGTTTTTCCGTAGATAGTGGGCGATATCAAAACCTGACATATCTGGTAATTTAATATCAAGAAAAACAATATCATAAGTATTTTTCTCAAATAATTGGATAGCCTGTTCGCCATTCATTTGCAACATCAACATAATGCCCTGCTTTTCAAGAATACTTTTAGCTACAACCACATTCAATTCAACATCTTCAACTAATAAAATAGAAAGATGCTGCATGGCTGTTTCAGCATTCATCTCATTAGCTTGGGCTTTATCCGCAATAATCGTTAAATAAAAAGTAGAACCTTTATCCAACTCACTTTCAACAGTTAAATCCCCTTGCATTAACTGAGCAAGATTCTTAGAAATCGCGAGACCGATGCCACTTCCTGCGGAACGATGAATATTATCTTTAACCTGATAATACATGGTAAAAATCTTATCTAGTTCGCGAAGCAATACCTAGCCCCCGTATCTGCAACACTAAATTGATATTGATTATCTTGGATTCTCTGTACCCGTTAGGATAACTTCACCTTTATCAGTAAACTTCACGGCATTACTAATTAAATTCCAAAAGAATTTGGCTGATACGAGACACGGTCTAGATAAAGCCAATTAGGTAAATTTTCATCCTGGTTTAAAGAAATTTTAGCCCTTTTGTTTCTACCATCAAGGTACCAAAATTATAGAAATCATTTAAGTAGTGAATGGAAATCGCAGGGTTGAATATTTTAATTCAATACGTTTTAGAGTCGATCTTATCTAAATCAATAATATCACTAAAAAAATATGGCCTAAACTGACCGCACTTAGATTAATCGTATTCAGATAATTCTGTTGTTGTTCCGTTAATTTATCATCTAACAAAATTCGACTTAAGCCCAATAATTCCCATTTAATAGAATTTTCGTAATTCATGGCTAATGGTAGCCAGTAAGGTACTTTTATCACGATTATTTTTCTAATCGAGCAAGCGTTTTTAGAGAGCTCTAAACAGGGAACGTTCTAATCGCTCAACAAGTAGCGTAAAAGAAATAAATAACAAAAGGCGCAGTAAACAAACCAAAACGTGATCGAGCGAGACAATATCACTCCAGTGAATACCATCACTAAACAATGTACTTAATAAAGATTTGTATACAGATAGCTAAAATCGCAAGAATCAGCGATGCCAAGTAAAGAGAAAGCGACTCGACCTAATCAGAATAACCCAATCAACATAGCGTTGCGCAAAAATATCTAAAGTTTTCATTGTTTATATTAGAAATAAGAAATTGAGATCATTCTATAGAGATTTTTAATAAAAATCCATAAACAAAAACCCCAAAGCTATTCAGCTCGGGGTTTCATTCTACTACTGGCGGTGTCCT